>Ga0206682_10000788_pt1 | contig 33148 bp, 49 predicted proteins | sample M240m12015metaG_FD_155444 | JGI IMG/M metagenome (GOLD analysis project Ga0206682, IMG submission 155444) | Ammonia-oxidizing marine archaeal communities from Monterey Bay, California, United States - M2 40m 12015 | ecosystem: Environmental > Aquatic > Marine > Intertidal zone | place: USA...
TTTTGTCTCAGCGAGAGGACAGTGCTTACCGGCGGGGTAGGTGCTACAAATCACATAGGGGCATGATTGCACACGACTGGAGATGCTCTCTCTCCCCCCTATAGTCTTAAGACTTAAGACTAAACCCCCCGCGCTAAGGAGAGCGATTTTTGGCGGCAAAAAATCCAAACACTCGCACGCACACACACGCCTGCGTTCATACTAAGTAAAATCGAGGGGCTTGTCTACGCATGTAGTCTTAAGACTACTATTCCCGCCGCCCACGCTAGGGAGAGCGGATTTTCACCTAAAAAAATCCAAACCAAAACACTCATAAGGCACACGCACATGCGTACACATGGGCTTTCGGGCCTACGAAAAAGCCCCCATACAGGCGAAAAAGCGAACATATGTGCGGAAACAGGCGAAAAAGGGTGGCAAAACGCCGAAAAACGAGGCACTTGTGTGTATAGGTGTAGGCTCACAGGTCACATGCGAGTATTTCGATTCCGCCAAAAACCAAACGCCTTATAATGCGTATGCTAAGAACTCCCGCCTCTACCTACCCTGCCTGCATACTCATCCATACATGACGCATACCCACTTACTCACTCATGGCCCAACGGAACAGTCGAGCAGTCCGTTCTTTAAGTAGCGAATGTAGGGGGCAAACAGTCATATAGCGGCAACCTCACATTCAATTCAGTGGTGAAACAACATGAACCGAAATCAGCAAACCGAACAAATCAAGACGGCAACGACAGCCAAGGCTACGCCTAATTTCAGTCGAAGCCAAGTAATCAAGGCCCTCGTATATGGAGGCATGCGTAATCGCAACTGCGGCCCTTTGCAGGTAAAGAAGGGGGACTACTGGCAACCAGTGAAACCTCTCCGACCTATCTCCCTACGGGGCTTGACTTTCAGCGGAAAAGCGAGGGACTCCCGTATAGAGGTGCGCTTCAGTGGATACGAATACCCCCAAGCAATTGACAGTAAAGGCCGACCGATGTTCCGTCGCTACACACGCAAAGAGCATTTGGCAAGCATTCGATTCGGAAAAGGCAACCACTACCGCACCCCCGTACAAGAGGGCCAAGAAGTGTTGGACTCACACGGAGCACGGATACCTGTGCTCGATTACAGCAAACCATCTCCGAAGGAGGACAGCAACGGTAAGTTCGCCATGAAAACAGGCGATTACACGGCGGCGTGTAGAATATCCGGCAGTAACTTTGAGCGAGCCGACCTACGGGATACCCTATGGGTATCATTCCTAAACAAAAAACGCATAACGAATTGCGACTTCTCACGCACCAATTGGCAGGGTGCGAGCCTACGAAATGTAGTGTTCAAGAACTGCGACTTTAGAGGCGTTGATATGACCCTGCTAAAGCAATACAAGAATGTTGCATTCGTCAATTGTAACATGCGTGGCACTCGAATACCCGCCGACATGGTGATACAATCACCAATCAATGCACACCTAATGGATAGTGGGCGCAAGAGGTCGCTAGCCTCACAGCGATGAATATAAATAGAGGCAACCCCTAAATGAAACCAAACAAGGAGCGATAAATATGAACGAAAAAACAGAAAAACCGATGATGAATAACGCACAAATCAAGCAAATCATGCACGCTAATGACTTGGCTATAGCCGAGGTCAAGCGATTGCGTGAAAAACTTGAGCATATGACTACACTATGCAAATGGTGGATAGACGAAGCCGAGCGATTAGAAGAACAGATGGAGGCGATTGTATGATACGAGACCAACAAGTCATGGTCGAAGACCCGAATACCTGCATGGTGTCATACTGGCGCTATTACGGCGTAGATGAAATCTGTGAGTGCAATAAGTGCATGGACAAACACGGGGTGAGCGAATGATTACAGCGTGGCTAATACGCATGACGATTCGATACAACAGGTGGCGATTTCAATGAGCAACGACCCAAACTACTGCCCTCAACGCTATGACGACATACAGACATGCAAGGACACATCATGTGTATGCCTACCCGCCCTGCTAGCAACGCCTCGCAAATGTGAGGACTGTGGAGCACAGGTGAATTACTCATGGATGGGCGCATACTGCAAAGAGTGCCTACAAACAGGTTCGGGGTTGTTTCAATGAGTCGAGCATTCCGAGCCGATAGAGAGCGAACACTATATATGGGGGAGGCCACCCATAGGAAAACAACGGCCAACAAACCGAAACAAGGAGATACGAAAATGAAAATACAAGAATTGATAGAAACGATAGACGAAAAGTTCGATGAGGTGTCACACATGCTCATCACGGATTACCCGAAGGGGGATTACATGGATGGCTACATAGCCGCACTTGGATGGATACTGGGGCTGATTGAATGAGCGTAGCAGTAGATAGTGCGGTGTTTACAGACTGCCCAAAGTGCGATTCTGAAAATGATGTAATAGACCTATGGGATGCTGACATTGAGTCATTCGATGGCAACCAAGTTACAATGCGAGCCGAGCAACATTGCGAGACATGCGGTGATTCGTACAGCGTCATATGGTATGCAAGCATTCATAGCGTGGAGGTGGAGGAATGAGATTCGACACACTCGTAAGGCCTGCATCACTGCCCCGCATCAACAAATTGCTCAAGCGTTTAGAGCGAGCACATGAGAGGCGAGGATTGGAGTTCAAGTGCGAGATAAAGGACGACTTACAGGTGCGAACCCGTAATGTCGGGCCTCATGGCAAAATCAAGGAACTCGTACAGACAGTGAGCATAGACATGCAAGAATTGTCGGCGGATTACGAGATACTCTACAAGGCCGAGCCGGTGGACATTAACTCACCTCCTCACGGACAGCCCGTGATTCGCAAATGGAATCCTATGGTGTCAATGCTCGACTACGCTAAAATCACGCACCCTAATGACCTGTTCGAGGACAGGTGCGACCACTGCAATGCAGGTAAGCGTGGCCGTCACTCGACCTACCGTTTGAAGTCAAAAGTAGATGGCTCATATGTGACCGTAGGCTCATCATGTCTGTATGAATACACGGACATCAAGCCGGAGGACATAGACTCGCTCATACGACTCAAGGGATTTGCCGAGGTCGGATATGCCGGAGAACGCAACACTCGAACACACCCAGAGATGGACTTGACCGACTTTGCGTTGATTGCGGGACTGTGGGTGCATAACGGTCTCGATTACCAAAAAGGATTAGGCACTATGTTTTTCCGACAAGTCACATACGCACAGGAGCGCAGTGATGGTAAGCATGACCTTGGATGGCTGACTCCTACGGATAGAGGATGGAAGTTCATGCCCGTTGTCAAGGACATCTACGGACTTGAAGGCGAAGGTTACTTTGCGGAAGGTGGAGTCACATTCGACCGAGCACCCGCAGTGCATGGGGACAAGTTCATGCAATACATGAGTGACTTGGCCGGACTCAATTCATTTGAGCAAAATGTGCGTAACATTGCCAAGGCCGGAGTAGTGACGAGTAAAACAGCGAACCTCGCAGGTGGGGCGATTGCAGGCTACATGCGAGCGAACCGTGAACAAGCGAGACAGACGCTACGCAAAATACAGCAGGCAAAAAGTAGTAAGTCCGAGTGGGTAGGTGAAGTAGGCAAGCGGCAGTCGCTAGGCACATGCACAGTGGCGTTCACACGCAGGCTTGAGAATCAGTGGGGATGCACTACCCTCACACGCTTCACGGACAGTGAGGACAACATGATAGTGTGGTTTAGGAGTGGCAATCATGACGATTTAAGGGTCGGCATGAAGGTTTCACTCACAGCCACCGTCAAAAAGCATGACTCCTATAAGGAGGTCAAGCAAACAACGATTACAAGGGGACGGATACAGTGATATACCGGAGACCCCTAATTGAAACGAAAATGGAGGAATACCAATGAGATATACAGACATACCAAAAGACAAGCGAAATGATGTGATTACTATGCACATTGTCGAGATGAGCGAGAAGGTCACACACTACTACGAAGTAGTGGGGCTGAACAAAAAGCAAAGCATAGAGGCCACCGAAAACGACGGTTACTATGATGCTGACAACAACTGGGTGAACATACAGCATATGGATGGACACAGTGACTACAGCCCGTACACCAAGGCGAAAATTAACAATACAAAGCATTACATTCCGTGTAGCAATCACGGCGAAGTGCTTGAGAAGGAACAAGAAAATGACAGTGGGCGTAACTGGATGATGTCGCATAGATGCTACGACATCATGCTTATACCAAAGCATGTGCTTGATGAGACCGGTCATAAGTATGTGCCGACGAATCAAATAGCATGGATACGAGCCAACCCGATATGTCGTAACTGCCGAAGAAAAATGAAGGCAGGCTACGCCTTGAAGGAGGTGAGCCAGTGAGATTTTGGACATATTACTGTGAAGTCGCTAAAGGGTGGCATATCATTGACAATGAATACCCCAAAAAGCCGTCGCAAATTGCATTCTTTTCTAAGTATGACATGGCTTTAGATTGCCTGCACAGATTGGAGGTGAACCAATGAACATATTCGCACTATCTACGAATCCTACGAAAGCGGCTCGCATGATGTGTGACAAACACATACCCAAAATGATAGTCGAATCAGCACAGATGATGGCATCGGCATTACGCCGACATGAAGAATCGGTGTTATTTGCATTCTCATCTGCGTTGTCGTCTTTTGACGACATGGACGAGTTATTCACTCATCATGGTGTGCTCACCAAAAAGAACACGCCCTACAAGGGCGGCTATGCCCACCACCCATGCACAGTATGGACTGGTGATTCATGGGGTAACTTCATGTGGTTGGCCCAGCATGCTCAAGCCTTACTCATCGAGTTCTCTATGAGATTCGGCCAAAGTAAAGTACACCATGCTTGTTGGACACCAATAAACAACATGAAGGCCTTCGGTCAAATGATGCAAAGCAAGAATAAGCAGGCCAAGACACCGTTTGCTATGGCTATGCCCGACGAATACAAGCGGGAGGGTAAAGAGGTGCTCGCCTATCGAGACTATTACTTCGCTGAAAAATCAGACTTTGCTAAATGGGAGCGAGGGCGTGATGCACCCGATTGGTGGGTGGATAAAGTATTTGAGACCGTACCGTCGCCTACACCGCAGCACATATACCCTTTCCGCACGGAGTTCGGGCCGCTCTCGGAAGTTGAAGGGAGTCGGGAAGAATGATTTACAAATACGATGAAGTAAAGCAGGCCATAGAGCAGGCGTGGTTCATACATGACCTAGTGCATGATGAGATGCACCTATCGGGCCGTGTGAACGACTACTCTAAGAACGACCTCGACTGGATGCACGACACCATGAATGCGTGTCTATGCCATATCAAACAGATGAGCGAACTCATCGGAGACTTTGACCCATTCGGAGGGAAACACCAATGAGTCCTACGGACTGGTGGGATACCACCGACCAAAACGAATATATAGGGCCTGCCCCCCTATTACCAAATAAGGGCCAAGAACCCAAAGCAAAAACAGGAGCGAAAAATATGAAGCGACAAATAACAGACGAACAAGCGACGGCGGCATTTCACAGTGCCACCGGATATACCCCCGAACTACCCCAAGTCAAGGAGTGGGCGCTACAATGCCTACAAGACTTTGACGACCAGTTCGATGACCTAATGACGACTGGACTAATGGACATGGAGCGAGTGCTAGCAGACTTTGCCGACCAAGAAGCGGCAGGGAACACATACTACATGAACGCCTTAATTGCCGCCGAAGCGGGGATTTGGGCTACCGATTCACTGGATGACTACGGATTCGGCAGTAACGGCCCTCTACAGATGGGTGAAGTGCTTACCATATTTGCATACGAAGTCACGGTATCACTGATACTATCCTTCGTAAGCATGATTGCATCGGAGGTGACGGAATGAGTATCCAAGTGCTAAGAGGCCAAGGCCGAATCAGCCAATGGTTTTTCGTTAAAGAAGTAAGGCAACTCTACCAACGAGCGGTTCAATACCCCACACAGAATATATGGAATGCGGAGGCCAACTCTCATACAACGATTCCGACGCAACAGGCTAAACGCCTCAGCGAATTGGAGTCAGACAACTTCTTCGACCTAGTAAGCGATAAAATTACAAAGGCCAATGAGGGAATGATGGACTACATAACCGGCGATAACAATAGATTCGACTACCAATTAAACCGAGTGATAAATGCTATGTTGGGTGACGAGGACTCAATGAACCTCGTTACCCTCGCTAGTTCAAGTCCTGTATTCGTAGGGACTAAAACGAACGACCCATACGAGGATAGGAATATCACCTTGTATCAATACACTGGTGACTCCGAGACCCCACGCATGTATAAAAAATCACTCAAGCATAAGGTGCTAATGACTAAGGATTGGGCCGTGAAATACTTAGAGTGGTATAGCAAAAACACCCAACTCATACAATCGTACAACGACCATGTGAAAGGGTTGAAGGCGAAACAAGAAGTTGCCAATCTCAAGAGGAGTCTACGCCACCAAAAGGATAAATTGATAGGATATACCCAAACCACCGATGACCTCGCATCCACGCTTGACGATGATATTACCAAATACAATGCGGAACAAACATGGTTGGCCCGTATGCCTAAGCACCTACTGGGTGACAAGCCTCACATACTTGGTTTGATGAACGACCCTGTGGTCGCTATCAAGAATTGGCGACGGGCCAAAAACGAATCCGAACAAGCGATTAGACGATTACAAACCAAATTGAATCTACTGGGGGTGTCTGTTTGAGTGGCCCTCAAGTGATAATACCTGCCGGTGAGGTGGTGCGTATGATTGATGAGGCCGAGACACTCAAGGAGCGTTGGTATATCACCATGCGTGAGGCAAGCACACGGAGCGAGCGAGCGGAGGCCATACGGAATTACAACGCCCTGCGTGGTGTCATCAAGGCACTGCGTTGGGGGTTCTACAAGGGCGAATCGCCACTAAATTGATATAGGAGTGACCCCAAATGACAAACATGAACCCCTACAGAATACACTTCGTCAATGGTTTCATCGAAGTAAAAGAACGCAAATCGCCCGATGGGACACCCGAAGCCAAATGCACCCTGCATCTATGGGATGCACCATATGTAACCAAAATGTCAAGACTCTTTCAAGAGGTAGTGGCATGGGCAAACGAAAACAATTACACCCACACCAAGTTGCTGATGCGGGGTGGCGACCCTTATGTCGTTGCATGGCAACAAATCCAAACGGAGGAACAACAATGAAAAAATATAGCGAATACCTAAACGAGCAATATACCCCGCTTACACGGGATGAATTAACGAAACTATGCGAGATTGGTGCTGACTTTGACCCTAAATATCTAAGGGAATACGCAACTGCCCACCAACATGAATCAGATGACTTGGTAATCAAGTCGGCATTGAGTGACGCATTAGACGAGATAGACTTTCTACGGGAACAACTAGCGGTTGCCTATGAATACATAGGACGGCGAGCACCCAACCCTGCACCGGCCAAGTATCGAGCCGTGATGCACCATGCAACACGGATTCGCAAAGAGGAGCGGGGGGTGAAGGCATGAGCACCAATTCATTCGTAACAGAATGCCCGAAGTGTGGTGATGACACATGCGTGAACAATGTAAGCAACCGCCCTGTGTATCACTCAATGGATTGTTGGTCTTGCGGTTGGTTCACTTCCGACCAAGAAGGCTACGAAGGCGAGGGCTACCTCACCGAAGAAGAACGATTACAATTTGAACAGGACATGGTAGGTGAAGAAGAATGATACTATCCACAGACTACCTGCTCATCACAGACGAGGTGAGCGTGTCCGACATGCTATCTAGCAGTCCCGATGACAGTCCGAGAGGACAGGTGATACATGCAAAGAAGCACCAAAAATTATCCGAGCGTAACCTCGCCATAATCAAGGCCCAATATATGCGGTCAAGGAATATGTATCAACGACAACTCAAGAACGCTACTTACTGGGGCATGGCCTTAGAATTGGCTAAAGAGGAATTGAAGGGTGGTCTACAATGAACGGTAAGGTATATGCCCTCACCAATGTGGCACTCGACGCTATACAGGTTATCCGCACCTTAGAACAAGCGGGTAGATGTGATGTCGGCATAGCGGATATACTGCTAAACAGACTACTGGAGTTATCCAAAACAGGAGGAATGAATAATGAATGATGAATTATTAAAAGCGGCGATTGACCTAATGAATTGGGTCTTGATTAACAACGACAACATGATGCCACTAGATTTGCTAGATGCACAGCACACGGTCAAAGAAGAACGGCGTGCTCAAAACCTTGAGGACTTGCGCCGAAGTGAGCGGGCCGAGTTCAACAGCAATCTAATGTATGTGCTATACGGAGATGACCGACATGAGTAATGCGGCATATGCTGACAGACTAGACTCATCAGTGTATGATATACTGATGGAGCACTGCCACCGAGAGGACATGCTACAGTTCCTTATGGAGTATTTCAAGCACGCCTCTAAGGAAAACATATGCTCGGAACTAGCCGAGTGGGTACATGCCGACCTAGAGTGTATAACCGTAGACTTGAGTTCATGGGGGATTGCCGATGAGTAAGTGCGATACCCCCGACTGTGACAAAGAAGCGAACTGGTATGGCTCTAAGAGCCTATGCACCCCATGCCTACATAAGGCGGCGGTAGATGCACCACGGTTGCGTGAACAAATAAACAGAATACTTCTTATTGCTGAAACCAATATGGCTCTTCAATGGGGCGACACTGATGCGTCGTTTGAATGGGGGTACATCATTGACATGATTAAGGGGTGGGCTGAATGATTATCGGTGGATTCATCAATGCCAAAGGAGTGCGTAGCACCTTTGAATTAGGTGTGTGCGAGTGCTGTAATAAAGGCGGCAAAATACATGACACCGATGAGTCGCCTTCTAAGAGAAGGGCAACCTTTATGCTTAGTCACCATGTGCCTTGGTTGTATGAGAAGGTAGACATCGAGGGGCGGCGGTATGACCGCATGTGCTTCTCATGTATAGAAAAGACAAATATGTTTGACCTACCGGAGGTAGAAGGACAATAATTATATAGTGGCGTGGGTAAAGAGTAGATTACAACATGGGGTGGGCTTCGGCCCTGTTTTCATCAGCGCATTCATTTGCGTTGCCTCCGTTTAGTTGCTCTTGGTTTCTCCTACTAAGGTCGAACCCGCCCCGCCATGAGCAATATGGAGATGAATAAAATGAGTAACACATATATTTTAGCGGATAGCATAGCGAGACTTTTAGTCGATAACCCACAGGGACTCTCATCGTATGAGATTTTTAACCAATTAGCCGACAGCGACTTGAATCGCCGTTGGCTACCGACACGCAACTCCATCGGGCCTAAATTAAAGGCAATCGGTGGCTTTGAAAAATACGGTAAAGGTACGGCCTACACCACTGTAAGCACTAGAAGTGTGGTGGTTTGGCGTTTGAACATGGATGATTATATCAAATGGAGGGGTGCTGATGTTATCGGTAATTGATTTGAAAAACATTACCTTTGAACGCACCTACCCATATACTCGTAACAGACAGGGGCGTATGGTTCAAGAGCCATACTTCATTGTCAATGAGAATGAACAAACCTATCACCTCAAGGGCCGCATGATTATGTGGTCTTTCCTTGATTCAGTGTATTCCGACAACCCTCTACCAAGAGGGCCGGTCGAGGATGATTTGTTCGCACCGAGCATACACACTCCTTCGATGCTCTCATTATTCAATGAGTTCATAGAAGAGGGGAGTAAGTCCAGTAGATACTTGGTTTTCGAGCATGATGTTGAAAACACTGTGCTTTTGGTTCGTAGCCTAAACGAGTATGTCTTGTCTAATGAAATAGAAGCGGCGGATAGTATGTTGGCTAGTGCGGGTTTTGTCACCGAGCATAGGCCATCAGTATATACAGACTCTAAGAGGGCGCATTTGAGGCCCTCTTTATTTTGTAATGTAGGCCGGTACACTTTGCGAGTGACGGACATTGGCCCATCCTTCTACATCAGTGTGACTGCGGTAGACATGGCGGGCAAGAAGTATTGCCTTCTACCCCCTACTACCTGTAAGAAAACCAACAAAGAGTTGCGTGAAGCATTGTCTAATACACTTGATGTTGCTTCTGTGGGCGTATCAGTAGAAGTAGCGAGGGAATTACCTACGATTACTGCGGTAAATGAATCACCTTACTTGATGACCCGTGAATTAGATACATTACTGCATGATAGATTGCGGAGGTGCATATAAGCGTTCCGCAATTAAGTTGGTATAATTTTTTTTTGACAACGAAAATAAACCGACTGACTGCGCCTCGATTGCTCTAATTAAGTTATTTCGTTATAGACATTTATGTTATGAGGACTATACTATACTATTACTATACTATACTATAACCTTTTAATTAAATATCCCTTATACGAATTAACTTAATACCTAGGAATCGGGGAGCAGTGCAGTGGTTTAATTTCGTTTGCCGAATTGAAGTTACCAACTTAATTACAGAACACTTAAGTAGTGACGAAGGATTGATGATAAATAATGATGACTAAACACGAAACAATTGACATATACGAACAGGAGGCATGGCCTTCTGTCATTAACGGAGTTCTAATTTATTCCGAGAACGAATACGGTTGCGCTTCGCACATAGCCATGAAGGCTATACTTGGCGATACCAAACCCGCAGGCCGCATCCTGTCGCATTTGATTAGCCAAATGGTATTCAATCAATCAAAGGACTTTGAACAGATAGGTTGGGAATACTACTTCTACAACGGGACACTAATTCTAAATGTGAACCAGTGGCCGACAACACCTATCATGCCTCTACATGAGGCACAGGCTACATGGATTCACTGCTACCCGCCGGTGCGGGACTTTCTTTCCTTTATCAAAAACAAGTATGATGACCTAGGCTTCTTTGCATTTGTAACATCTACTACTTTGCATGACTCGCTCAACAACGACATATTCGCCGTTCACTCTCCCGATGAATTACTATGCTACTCGCATTCGGCTAGCCAAAAATTACGAATCAAGGGAGCGGGTAAGTTGAAAACAGATTTGTTCTTCTCACCTCCCGCTTGGCTATTCCCTCACTTGGCTCATAACATGAGTATCAGTAATTCCCTCACTATTTTTAGTGGACATGACCCCGAATCGAATGATGTTGATGAGGTAGCATCACTTACACTATTCCGTTGGGTCAATAGAATGACTGGTAGAACCAAGACAAAACACGCACTCAACGCCTCCCTCAAGAAAACCAAAAAGCAGGTAGGCGAATCACTAGCACTTAGAAAGGAATTAGAAGAATTACTTAGTGATGCACAGACCAAGGTAGAAGCGCCTAATATGCTATGGGGTTGATTGATTTGCATAACATGAATGTCTTTGATGCTATGGCCGAGTATGTCGAGCGCAACCACTATGTTGATGTTGCCGACAAAGTGCCTGTGTTCCTGTGTTCGATAGGCACTCACATATTCAACGGACTAAACAAGTGCGGTACATGTCCCTTCGTTCCTACAGGCGAAGAAGGATTCGAGATTGAATCCTGTATTCTACGACATGACAAAGACCCCATCTATACACCTATGTCTCATGTCGCTGACACGAGACTTCACATACTGATGCGGGGTATGAAGGGGTCGGGCAAATCCGTGCTCATACAGTTGTTTCTAAGCCCTAAAACAGGCCTATTGTCAAACATGGCTAATGCTGAAATTGGTATGGGCTTTAGAACCGACATCGGGCCGAACTCAATTACCGAAGCAGGTATGTTTGGTTCGGTGGACGAAGAAGGTAATATCATGGGCCGACCCCTAGCCCGTGAAATGTGCGGCGGTTTCCTTGGATTCGAGGAGTTCTCGTCTATCACTGATGCCGGAAAGAAGGAACACAGCACCGACATCAAGAATCAACTACTCACCTCTACCGACAACGGTAGAGTCAAGAAGGTTATGAGAGCCGGATGGGTAGAATACACTACTCGCTACACACTGTGGGCAGGTACACAGCCTGCTCGATTCGAGATGGAGTCCGGTCTTGACCGACGATTCTTTATTATTGACATCGAGATGAACCCCGAAAAGGAGCGACTATTCAAAATGGCACAGGCTAAACAGGCGAGTATGACTCCCGCCGACCGTGCCGAGTTAATCGGCATGGCTGACAACCTGCGTAACTTCTTTACTGACCGAGCCATGGAGGTAATTATGAACCCCCCAACTGGACTACGGTTTGATGACGCATTCAATGAGTGGTTGTTCCGCCCCGAAGTCCGTAGCCATGAGGCTGACCTATTCCGTAGGCTAGCGTTGGGGCATGCTATCATGTCACCAATCTACAAAGGTGGTGACATTCTACACATTAAAATGACAGACCAACTCCGTGGTATTCTCGACCGGTGTTTAGATATGCGACGAAGCGTCATGGATGCTGACCTGCGCCTAATCAAAACAGCGTTTTGGAATCAAGCCATGTCCCGCTCCAATCTCATTAAAGAAGTCGCTAGAATGATTACCAACGGTGACTATCAATCCGCTAAACGATGGATTGAGGACAACCTACATATACAGGCGTGGTATAATGAAGAAAGGAGCAAGGGAGCGGGTAGAGGACGCAAAGGAGTGTCCTGTTACATCGGCTATCCCCAAGCCAACTACGAGGTGAAACCAAATGAGAACTAAATTAAAACTGAGATTTCTTGATAATGCAGTAGAGTATATTACCAAGAACGGGCCAAGCACAGCAAATAAATTGCATGACGAATTACAATACACCAAGAAAGGTAAGCCCATGCGAGACCCTTTGACGAGACCACAGGTTCAACAGATACTCGCTAGAGATAGTAGATTTACTATTGAGCCTACCCAAGTATCATTCCGTGATAAAGTCCGAAAGACTACATACACTGTCAATCTGTACGGACTGGTAGGTGATGAATGATGATTATTGAACAGGACTGTGTGGAAGGAATGAGTGAGATGTCGGCTAGTAGCGTCGATTGTATTGTCACATCACCACCTTACAAAGACGAGGATGGATATACTGACGAACTGATGACTGCTTGGCTTGAACAGGCCCACCGTATTCTAAAAAACAATACCGTTTTATTCATGAACTTTGGGCACTTAGCAGGTTTCAAGTCAAGGGCTTTCCGTGTTGCTATGATGGCCGAAGAAGCGGGCTTCACATGGAACGATACAATTACATGGGTGAAGAATCACTACCGTCCTATACAGGGTAACAAGCGAGTGAATAACCTCACCGAGTTCATTTTCATACTGACTAAGGGTAAGCCCAATCTCGATAGATTATCTATTGGGGTAGAGTATGCCGACAAGTCAAACATCGGTAGATTTGCAGACCAAGACTTAAAGTGCCGAGGTAATGTGTGGCCCTTAAAGTATAAGACTGTGCAATCTAAAGAACAAAAGAGGCATAACGATAGATTCCCTGTGGACTTACCTCTTTGGTGCTTACGCTTGGCGGCTGTAGAAGGTCTAGTAGTAGACCCTTTCAACGGTAGCGGCACTACTGGCATAGCGTCTAAAATAATGAGCCTAGAATATGTCGGCTTTGAAATAAATAAAGCCCATGTAGAATATGCTAGGGGGTGGATTGATGGGTAGATACCCTCAATGGTGTGACCGAGCGAGGGAGCAAATCCTACGCAACGGCGAGATGTCAGCACGCACTCTTATGTATAATATCGCACAGTCGGGATTCAGTGCCAAGCGTAGCCCTACAAGTGTACGCTCCGCCTCTCAAGCCCTACTCCGAGACCACCGCTTTGCATCACATGAGCCCGATGTCGGCTCATACCAATTCGGTGAAGGTGAGGTGGCTAGAGGCTACCACTACAAAGTAAAAGTATGGAGTGTGGTTTGATGAAAACCCGACGACAAATCCAAGACCGGATAGATGAACTCATACCTCTCGGCCCTCCTGCCCCAAATAACGACCGTGTGAACGAACTACAATGGGTCATTGAGGACAACAACTGTGCTGTCTGTCAATTACCAAACAAGCGTGATGTCGAAGTAAAAATACACAGGGGTGAGATGACAAGCACATTCCTTGAATCAAAGTATTCATGGCCTGTTGGCACAGTGATGAATCACATGGATGAGCACCTACAATACGACCCCAACGAGGCATCACATATCGAACAGATGCGTGATGAGTCTATCAGCACACTCAATGTTGCCGAGAACCTTGTTCAACGACTGGTCTCTTGGCTTGATGAATTAGAACAACGAAAAGTAACCGAGGGCTTAACCTCGGAATGGATTGGTGACGCTACCAAGTTATTATCTCAAGGACAAGGCTTCTTGAAATTAGTGGGACAACTCAAGAGTGAGATTGGCGTTGATTCGCAACTACTACTCGCTGACCGCAAGGTCGATGCCATGATGGGCATTCTCGTAGAAGTCCTACGCAACGAGCCACTCTACCTAGACCAAATACAACTGCGCCTCGCTACTATGCAAACACCCAAGGTGTCTTACAATGATGCTGACTTCGAGGTGATTGAATGAAGCGTGAGTGGGACTGGATGATGGATGGTGAGGAGGAATGAGCCTCAAATCATGGCGCAGTAAGAGCGCCAATATGTTGTTCACTCGACCCATCTATGAGCGCGAGTTCCCCGCTCTCGCTCAAGCCATGGTGGATGATGGGTTAAGCATTCGCTTAGTGTCCAAGGGTAATGGTTATGAGTTGTATGTTGCAGACTACCAAGTCCCTGCAAAGTCGGTGCGGGAGGTGTGGGGATTATCACCACATCAAATGCGCCGTTTCATTGATTGGGTCTTAACAAATGACACGGAGTTGATTTAATATGGGAGTAGTAATTTTCACTAATGACGACAAGCGATACCGAACCGGAGACTACTTCTGTATGTATGGTGACTTGACTACCTCTCCATCAGCACCGCATACCACATACATACTTCATATCAACAACTTCACTGAGAAGGATGCTATTTACTGGGCTAAAATCGTACCTTTCCGTCTAGTCATTGTATGTGACAAGTTACCTAAATTGACAAAGGCGAGCGAAGAATGTGTCATTCTCGACCAGTCTATCAAGACCAGTAGACCCGACTACTCTCGCAAAATTAGAGCGGCCCTATGTTGGGCTGACCGTGACCGAGCACATACTGTTCTCGGCCCTATCCCCCTCCCCCTAGCCAACGCATTCATCAAGGTGAACACACATGACATATCCCTTGGTCGCCTGTTGGCTCGATGCCGATTTACCCTGCATGAAAGTTATACCCGTGCGGCAATTGCATACGGTATCAATCCTATTCGCAACTTCAAGTGGCCTTCTAAGAAGGCAAAGAAGGACTATATAGTGCCGGATGGCATTAGACAAACAGACAAGCACATGGAGACCATTCTAAGTGGAGACCCACTAGTAACGAATGAGATACGCACTAATCAAATTGATGCGTTGCCTGTCGGAGCAAAAAAGACAAAACAAGAAGTGATACAATGGCTATGATGAAACAACAAGAACAACACACTGTGTTCGTATATGGAACACTAAAGAAGGAATACAGTAACCACGGTTACTTAGAACAACAAGAATACCTAGGCGAATACCAAACCAACCCTCGATGGGGGCTGATTGACCTAGGGCCATTCCCTGCTATGGTGTGTGGTTCTCACGCTGTCAAAGGCGAAGCGTACAATGTTACGGATGATACACTACAAGCACTGGACATACTCGAAGGGGTAGCCCAAGGTATGTATCACCGCCGTAGAATTGAGATAACCAATTCCGATAATGATTCTAAAATGAATGCTTGGGTGTACACATACAACGCTATCCCCCACCCGACCGCAACTCTACTACAGGAGTGGTAAGAGTGGATTACGGTAGCGGAGGACTTTGGCTTATGCTAGCAGTATTGCTTTGGTTTATTGTCGCTGTCGTCACCGACAGTGAGTTCGGGGACTATGGTGGCGCTTACCAATTTGATGTTAAGACTACCATGGAGCATGATGCTAGTGCCGAGGCCGCTTCTCAAGCGATTGTATGGTTCAACCAAAACGAGTGACTCTCATAAGACATTAGCGATTATGCTTAAGCATGTCGGCCAATAATAATAACAAGCGGGTGCGTCGAGCAATAGTAGAATTACTGCTAGAGCATGGCCCTGCTACTAGAGAAGAAGTGGCCGAATTATTACAGAATTACAAAGGTGTGAAGAATGTTCCCTCTCCTAATAGCCTCAGTGCTCTTATGTCTAAAAATCCACAGGTGGTTATCGTCGGCAAACAAAAAGTCGAGATGACAGTTGGTATTAACACTCACCATATGCTTTTTGATATTGACCGAGAAGTAATCAAGACAAAGGATGATTTAATTTTGACTCGTCCTATCTCGGTGATGACTCCTAGCGAGCGAAGGAAAGCAACACAGTGTCCTGTATGCGCCAAGACTAGAGTAATCCCTACCGATGAGAAACACTGCATAGCATGTATTCGTCGGGCATAGGGATTATATAGTGGCGTAGATACATGGTAAGGCATGAAACAAGTATGGGCAACCAAGCACCGACCTTCTACTCTCGATGAGTTCGTAGGTCAAGAACACATGATTGGTGAGTTCCGACGCATCGCCTCCGGCAGTAGCGGTATGCAACACTACATTTTTTATTCTTCCGAAGCGGGAACAGGCAAGACCTCTCTCGCTCATATACTGGCTAATCAATTAGGTTACACTATTCATATGTACAATGCCTCATCCAAGCGACAGCGAGGCATACAATTCATTGAGGATGAACTAGCCCCTATGACTCGACTTGGGCAGTGGGAGACCATTTACTTTTTAGATGAAGCCGACCAACTTACTGATGCGGCGCAGTCGGCACTTAAGGGTGTCATCGAAGGTGCTCAAGGTTACTTTATTCTTACCTGTAACGACTTAACTAAGTTATCTCCTTGGCTTCAATCTCGATGCCAACTAAGAACCTTTAAGCCAATAGGACATAGTGAAATGTTCGCTCGGCTACATCAAGTAGATGGTAAAGAGGGATTCTTTACAAAGAACGATGACATTTTCAAAATCATAGATGCCAACAAAGGCGACCTACGAAACGCAATCAACGCCCTACAAGCGTATCATACTATTCCCGAAGAAAGCCGAGAGCAATTCTTACTGTCCATCTCCGAACCGGAGATTGATGCGGCTAGAATACTTACTCTTTGTATCAAAGAGAAGCAGGTAGAAGAAGCGGTAAAGTGCATAGGCACACCGACTAATCTACGAAAGACCATAGACGCTGTATTTACTTACGGCATTAACTCCCCCGCTAAACCTCGAAGCAAATTGCTCTTGGTCGATGCCGCTACACAGGCCCAAAGGGACTTGTTGAGTGGCGTAGAAGCCCACTATGTTATGTGGGATTTTTGCCGTAGATTGGCTGAGTAGGTAGGGTTATATAGTGGCGGAGATAGATGGATAGATGAGGTTTTACTATGGTAGATATACAACAAATGATTGAACGAATAAGCAAAAATGTGAACTGTACGGTTGATGCACTCAACGCTCGAATGAGCGAAGTGCTTGACACCAACAGGGCCGCATGGATGGATGCAGGAAAGACAGATGAAGAGTGCAGTATCAACGCACTACGAATTGCAGGACGACAGATTAAGAGCGAAAGCGAGCGCCTCAAGCGTTCCGGTGCAACTCTCTTTGAAGGAATGTTCATCAGCGCCCCACGCTACAAAGACTGGGCAGACTTTGCATACAAGAAAGCGGCTAAGAGTATTGGCGACTCAGCGATTGCTGACGCTATGGTCGAAGACGGATTGGCAACTGTCTATGAAGACAACAACGATGGCACATACACCAAGAAGTATAACGGTTCTTTGGCTCGTGGCGAAGCATTCGACCCCGATGTCAGCACTGTTGATGTTTCGGAGTTGCCTAAGAATACTTACGACGCAGGCAACGGACTACACTTTCACTTGATTTGGGACAAGGCAAGCCCTACATTCCCGTCCGGTGACAAGAACTTCAAGTACGGCAACCCTCGCCCACTAAGCGAAAAAGACCGCAACTGTATGTTCTTGGGTCGAAAGCAAGGAGACAAAGACACTCAACTGTATTCGATGCGATTTACTGGTGCTCTAGCCGAAGTAGACCAACCTACTTTCGTAGCAGGAACTATCGCTATGCGCCCTGCTCGTAATGGTAACACTGCCTACGCTAAGGCAGGAGTCTCCAACTTTACTGTTGATGACTCACTCCAATCTATATTCAGTGACGCTCCCGACTCTATTCAATACGATGGGGTCAAGCGACTCGAAGGCGGTCTACAAGACATCGAAGCATATGTCGGTGGACTTAGCGACAAAGAGAAGTGGGATGCACTGGTGTCTGTTGTAGTCGAAGTGGTTCACATCGACCCACGGGACAACGGCGGATACATCATTACTGTTGGCGACCTTGACATTATGTCTATGGCCGGAACTACTGATATTTATGTGCCTGCCTCTCAAGAGTCTCTAGTGGACTTCACCGTTGGCTCTACTCTCATGGTTGTTGGACAACCGTACATGAGCCGTGACGACGAAGCACGCTTGGTAACTACCGGTTGGTATTGCGCTGAATCTATTGGCGTAAGCGAATCTCCAACTGGAGATGCTGAGGGGTGGGACTGATGGCTTGGGCACAGTCTAAAGCCGACAACGCCCCTGCGAAAGCGGGGGCTACCTACGGGGCTGAATACTACCGTGAATTGTTCGACAAGAAGCGAGCCAACCATGCACCAATTCGCATGGCTTTGGTAGGAAAGGAGAACACCGCTAAGACCGGTCTATCTCTCGACCTCGCTCTCAAGCACACAGACAAGGACATTGTAGTCCTCGACTGCGACAACTCCGCACAGAACACTGTTGATTACCTACTCTCGACCAAAGTTGAGGGTGCTGAAAGAATCCGTGTCATCCCTATGATTGATGAGATGGATGATGCTATGTGGAACGATGACAACACTACTGATTGGCTCGCTGTAGTCAAGAAGTTGGAGTGGTTCACTGCATACCTTGGTGAGAACAACGAAAGTATCGGTGCTGTCGTCATGGATGGCGGCTCTACTTTCCTCAAGTGGTGCGAGTTCGTAATGACTGAGCGACTTCTTGAGCGTGGTGTCATCAAAGACGAGAGCGACAACTTCAATCAAAAAGAATGGCGTGAGCGCAACCGTGTGTTCAAGGGAGTTCTTAACCGATTGACTGCTCTACCAATCCCTTACATTTTCTTTACCTTTCACTTGAAAGACAAGAAGCAATTCATGGACATTGGTAACGGCACTAAGGCCATGATGAAAATTGGCGAGATTGTTGATTGGGTCGATGGTACACAGCGATTCGTAAGCCAACAGGTTCTACTACGACGATACACCAAGAAAGGCGACAAGACTGCCGGTGTTGAGGCTGACAAAAAGTTGGGCGAGGATGACTTCGTTATCCGTGCTACTATCAACGAGATGAAAGGCCGCAACATGGAGCACTTGGGTAAGCAATACGACTTGATGAGTGTTGTCAATGGCAAAGTCACTTGGAGTGGACTGCCTTTCGGGTGGGATTGATGATGGCCTACGAAGCAAAATTGTTTGAGATGGGTAAGGAGATAATCGAATTACGCTCTCGAATTGCTGACCTTGAGGCAATCATTGATGAGATACCACACTTGGGCGCAGTCATAGCGGCTGTCCGTGAACTACAGGATGAGCATTCCGCTCCCGCCGCCAAGTTCACCCACTATCTAGGGAGTTGGGTCAAGTGAAAGTTCCTCGAAAGGCACTTGAGCAGTTGCTCTCGGCTACATCGAGAGAACAACATATCAACGGCAAAGCACAGAAGCAGGTTACAGGCTGTATCCTAGTATTAGGTGACGATAAATTATCCACTACTTCTATTGTAAAGGATGGCAAAACCTCCCTCTCATACTTATCATTTAAGTGTGAGGGGGATGCTGAGTCCCTACCTGTGCCGGACATTGAGCGTATGCTCGGAGTCCTAAAGTATCACGGTGATTATGTGAATCTAAGTCTAAACAATGGTAAGGTTCTTGTTAAATCTAATAAGAAACAGACCACTCTAGCAGGTGGGTTTGATGCCAAGGCATTTGCCAATAGCCAACACACACTCAAGGAGTGGCATAATGAGGCGAAGAGTAGAGCCGAACAGATAGACGGCTTGACATACAAGACCAAGGATGGTGATACTATATCACCTTTCTTTACTGCTCAAATTGAAGCGGGGGAATTGTATGATGCTCTACGCTGTGATGGTATGAACGGACAGAAGTTGAATCGTTACCGCTTTCAAGTCAAGGACAACACACTAAGTGTTTCAGTGGGAGACCCATTCAAGGGACAGACTACTACCGACTTGGGCGAATACACCACTGATGACTTTGAAGTCTCATTTGAGGGAGGTCTTGAGAATATAGCGAGGCATTACCGAGATGACATTTACTTGAGGTTCTTGGATTTTAGAGAGCACGGTCAAGGAATAAGACTTCTCATGGTGATGGGTAATGGAGACTGGGTATTTCAAGCGGGGGTTCTTTGATGTCCCTACGCTACAAATACGATACAATCACTGGATTTACTAATGTCGAAGTAGCGACTGTATGTGAATACGAACCATTTAATCGTTGGATTTATAGAGGTTCTCACAGGCGAAGAAGGATGAGGATTCTTCTTTCATGTATAGTGGGCCTTGAACTAGACGCTGATAAGTGGTACACTACTGAATTGATATGCCAAATGGCACAGTTGCATGATGCTAGAGGGACTTCTTCTCAAATAATCAGCAATCAGCGGGTAGGGACTCTCTTTAGGGTGCTTATCGCTCGTGAGTTACTCGAATACCGCACAGTAAAAGGAAAGAGAGAATACAAAATAGGTGAAAAATATGTTAATGATATGCTACAATTGCGAAAAGAAACAGATAATAAATGAAGAACAACCGACCGTGAAGGTTGGCGACAATTATGCCGAGCAAATAATTAAGTGCATCCACTGTGGAGAGCCACATAAATTATGCTTGACGCTAAAGTCATTGCGAGATGACTACCGAGACCCACACTGGTTGCGAGAGCACTATGTGGACAAGGGTTGTTCAATGGCGGCTATCGCAGTAATGTGCTCAGTGACTCCTATGACTATTCAAAATTGGCTACGCCGACATGGCATAGAAACAAGAGGCAGGGGGTATAGGGCAAATGTCTAATTACACCCTAAGCATAACTGTGTGTTCGCTGTGTGACTGTGTGGTTTCGGCCAACTGCAATCCCCCATCCAACAAAGCCGGTATTATGACTACTGTGATGCTACAACATGGATGGTGCAAATGTTTCATTGACCTAATAGATTAAGTAGTGGCGAAGTGAGATGTGTATATATGATTGTAACACAGGTAGGCGGCAGGGATATACGAATAAGAAGTAGAGACCCCGAAACCCTTGAGCGACAGGACATTAAGTTGAATGCTTATCCGTATTGCTTCACCAATAATGTAGGTGATACATACGGCCTAGTCAAAGTCCAAGAGGGCTTCGAGGGTCTCTATGGACAGAAGTTAAACAAGGTTTATTTTCGCACTGAATATGACCGGCGCATGTGGTCTAAGCACACTACTACTTGGGAGAGTAATGTTACTTTCCCCAACCAAGTTCTTATTGACCGGCTGAATGCCGGTGAAGAACCCATACCCAACTACAATCACCGGATATGGTATTTAGATGGCGAGTGGATGACTAAATCCGGCGAGATAACTATGCTTAGTGTACATGATTCGTACACAGGTAGAATGTATTCTTGGGTTCGCCATGATGACATAAAGGCGGGGACATACAAATCCCTTGACTGCATCAATCACCCCGAAGGTCTTGAGTCTATCGAGTTCGATACTCCAATAAAGGCTTTCGCTAATGAGAGACAACTACTCGCTGACTTTGCCGCACACATGGCAAAACAAGACCCCGATATTATCGCAGGGTGGTATGTGGTAGATGCTGATATTAAACAGATATGCGACCGCATGAGAGCATGTGGTCTCGACCCAAAGAAGTTATCGCCCTACAATCGGCATGATTTCAAGTATAACTGGTCGGACAAGCACTGGTCTCAGCCCATAGCAGGCCGCCTGTGCTTTGATTTGATGGTCGGCTTCAAGAAGTTATGGACTATCAAGAACGGACAGTTGGCATCGCAAAAGTTGGATGACATAGCATGGGCTGTTCTACAGGAGCGAAAGGTAGAGTTACCCAACGGTCATGACACTTACTTTTCCGATGTGGCTACATACCTTGATTACAACAGACAAGATGTGAGACTCCTACCTAGGCTTGACGAAGCAGTCAATGCTGTGGGTTACTTTACTTCTATGCAACATGTGGTACAATGCCAGTTGGCTATTACCCCGCTCATCACTGCTATGGCTACAAGTCTATTCCTACAGGATGAGCACTTTGACCTACGCATACCCGACTCACCGGAGTTCGTAAAGCGAGATTACACCGGTGCTGATATTCAAGAACCAGTCCCCGACCGATATAACAACATGGCTATTATGGACATCAAAGCGATGTATCATAGTAATGTCAAGTTACACAGGATATGTTGGACTAATCTAAGCGACACTGGTGTGGACTGTGGTAATGGTATCAAGTTCACCAATAAGGAGGGATTATTGGGTCGCACCATGGACAAATTGACAGTCAAGCGCAACGAGTATAAGGCTCTAATGAAAGAGGCTCGCGCTGAGGGCGACGACATATCCTACAAGAAGTGGGATGGGGCACAGTTCGCTACTAAGTCGATGGTTGCCTCCCTATATGGTATCTGTGGCGACTCTAAATACGGCATGTATCACCCCGATATTGCCGCCGCTATCACATTCACATCAAGACAAACACTGTTCCGATTGCGGGACGAGTGCAACGACCGTGGCTACCCTGTCCGGTACGGGCATACAGACTCTATATTCTGTGAAGTTCCGTCGCCGGAGGAGGGCATGGAGTTGGTCGCCCAAATCAACGAGGCTATGTATCCTATCGAGACTGAGTTCGAGAAGTGGTGCGAGTCTATGGTTCTCAAAGCCAAGAACCGCTACGCCGGTAAGGTAACATGGACTGATGGTGAATACCATGAGCCGGACTACTACTACAAGGGACTAGAGTTAATACAGGCTCGTATGCCCAAGGCTATGAAGTCAGCCATGGACTCTACTCTTAGAGGTATTCTCGACGGTAAGTCGAAGGCCGAAGTCGATGAGGACTTAAGCACTCTAATCACTAAGGGGATTAAGGGTGAACTTGGAGAGGATTTGCTCATGGTTGGCAAATTAAAGAAGCGACTCACTGAATATCGAGTCCTTTCCGGTGCATCGGCAGGCGCATTTTGGGCTAAGAGTAACCTAAACAAGAATTACAAAGTGGATGAGTCCTTCTTGACTGCTGTGGACATCAAAGGTAAGCACATAGCATTCGATAATCTAAGTCAATTGGGTGGCGTTACGGTCATTGATTGGTCCGAGATGACTGATAAGTTCATTGTTAAGAAGGCGGCATCAATCTACGAATTGGTAGGTTGGGACACCATAGAATTGTCTAATGCTCATCGAGGATTGGGCGCGATACAATGGGTATGACTATATAGTGGCGTAGACAAAGTGATTATTATGACCGAAGAAAGTCGAACCCCTCGCAAAATGACAACCAAAGAACTCACAGAAGCAGTGCATAACATTGGCTCATCACTGAATAGCCTTGCTCATGCGCTCTCTAATGACATCGCTCAAATTATGGGTGTATTGTCCGGTATTCTAGTCCACATGGACTTACTACAGACTATCACCTGCCCTTCCTGCGGTAGTGAACTCAAGCACCCTAAATTAGAAGGAGTGCCGTCACCAACTCACTGTCCTAATTGCGGTAGCGATTTGGATTTAGAAGAAGAATGATTAAAACACAGACGGGGCGTGAAGTAACTATGGCACGAGTATTATTGGCAAGCATGGATGAAGAATTGGTCTCTAAGGCTATTGAACTTCATGGCAAGAGAGATGTATATGTAGCAGTTGATGCTACAGTTCTTTCTCAAATGAAAGCACTTGAACTTGGACTTGACAAACACGCATTAGTCGGAAAGAATGTAGACCAATCAGTCTACGAGTTGTTCCCCGCCCCTACAAAGAAGGCTAGCAAGCCTAAGAAAGTAGAGGCGAAGAAGGATGACAAACCAACAACCGAGTAAATACAGCAAAGAGTGGTTTGAAATCCACGGTCCGGAACACGGACACGCAAATCCATTTAAGGCTAGTAATAACGGATGGCCCGTGAGGCTATCTAAATCAGCATTTATGACCTACTTAGGTTGTCCACGCAAATACTGGTGGTCTAATGTGGCTGAAATACGAGGCCCACGCAATCACTTTATGGTTCATGGTACAGCAGTCCACCGTGCTCTCGAAAACCTCTATGGTAACTGGGAGCAGGATACAGAAGAGTCCTTCGATTCCTTGATGAAAAGGGATTGGGAGGACAAGTCTATACATGAGCCGCAGTTGGAGTGGGATGATGAACAAAGACGCATATACGACGGCTCAGTAGAGGCGCTCGCTCAACTTGAAGAGGAGCGACTGCGAAAGTGGGGTGGGGATTCCTTCGCCCCCGAAGAGTTCGAGGTCAAGCACACTTTCAAAGTGCCCGACCATAATTTTATTCTTGTAGGCATGATTGACGGTGTACATCGTCATCCCGATGGTGGCTTAGTTATCACCGAATTAAAGACTGGTAAGGCTACCGCAGGCAAATTAAGCAAAACCCGCAAGGAGTTATGTTATTACCGCTATATGCTAGCCATGTTGGGTTGGGATGAAGCAGTCTACTTTTACTACTTGTTCCCCGAAGCAACTAATACTAAGTTGTTTCATGAATTAGACGGTAAGAAAAACACTGAAGTATGGCTTGGAGACCTTCAAGGGATGGCTGTCCTAGAGAAGGTCCAAAAGCGTTCTGTTACGGCTATGCACAAGTCTCTCGACAAGACTTTTGAGGGCATAAACAACTCACTGTGGGATATTAAATGGAACGACTACTTCTGTACGGAGTGGTGTGATTTCAATATGTCCTGCGAAAGTCAAATGCTAGGAATTGATGAAGACCCGACGCTGTTATATAGTGCCGACGAGGAATGGTGATAACATGGAGACAAAAATGAAGTGCCCCGAATGTGGGGACAGTGACTTTGATACAGATGCCATGATGCTTGTTACAGGACAAATTGGCGGAGAACAAAAAATGCTTATCGTACACACCTGTAATGGGTGCGGTCATAAGTGGAGGGGTCATGCGTGACCCTGCTCTCTTTTCCGAGAGAGATAGGACTAAAGCGAGCAGTTGTTACCAAACAACACCAATACACTCACTACCTCAACAAAATGAGGTCTAAAACATCATGCTACACTAGCCTATATTCTTTTGATAGATTTAATCAAGACGGTAAGCCCGACTACAGATACGCAATAATAGATAGAGCATGGTGGGATTTTGATGCCGGAGAGAGAGGAGGAATCGAACTCGTCAAGCGAGATGTCGGTGAACTCATCAAAAGGTTGGATGGGGACATTAGAGTCGTCGCCACCGGTAGAGGCTTTCATGTACATCAACTCTTCAATACTTCTGTGTGTGGACCGGAGCACCGATTGACACTAGAACACTACCAACGCCGAAAGGCAAAGGGATTAGCAACGCTCGATGGTGTAGGCTTTCCCGAAAAAATGACTCGCATACCCAACACCTACAATCCTAAGCGTGGGCGTTGGTGTGTAGTTATTGACGGTAGGGAGTTCGCCAAAGACCCCGACAATTTCGTAATCCCTAAATCCCCATCTATAATGCCACGCACACTGCATCCCTTTGGTGAGGCAACAGATAACGGGTTTGATTTCATAAAGTGGGCTGAGAATTACGCCCCACAGCAGGAGGACTATAACTTCGCTGAGAGTGTCTCCTTGGACTCCGAGGCACTCACTGCGGGGTCAGTGCCTTTGATGCCATGTTTGGCCCGTGCGGTCAATCAAAACAAGCCTAATCACCATGTGCGTGTGGCACTTGTTCAACACATGGCTGATACTCTCCGAGATTTTGCCGACCCCGACGCTTTGACAAGGGAGCAAAGAGAGGAGATAGAGGATGAGATATTCGACTACATAAAGGGCTTAGGTTGGTCCAACTGGAGTGCAACCAACTCAAGAAAAGGCATAAAAAGCACTATGAAATACCGAAGAGTCCCGTCCTGCGCTTGGTTTGTAGCGAGGGGAATGTGTGCCGCTAAGTGTTGGCGCTACGACGGTACAGTTGAAGTGCCGGAGAGTGGTTCTTTTATAGAGTGACTAATAAGCATATAGTATGCTCGTAGTCGATGACCGAGAGAACGACCTCCTAAAACATAAATTACTAGTCGCCATGGGCGAACACATGAAAATAAAACGCCTAGTCTCGGCTGACTATATCATCGGTGAGATTGGTATTGAGGCCAAAGAGATAAATGACCTGTATCACTCAATCATGGGTCATGGTCGCAGTCGCACTATTATGGGGCAATTACATGACCTTAATGAGAACTTCGAGAGACCTATGCTCGTAGTCTACAATACAAAGTTGAAGCCTTATGTGCGTGGCGGAGGGCGTGCCGCCATAGCGAGAGAACTAAGAAAAATGAACGCCGTTATCAAAAAGTTCAAACAGAACTTTGCTATCCAATTCCCCAACATTCAGTATATGGAGTTATCCAGTATGGATGAGTTCGTAGATTGGCTGAATGCCATGCACCATAACATGCGAATCCGTGGTGTCACTACTGCCGAACCTAAAGAGATTACTAAGACTAGTAACCGGAACATCGACCCAAGAGTAGCAGTGCTCTCTTCTATTGAAGGAGTATCGGAAAGGGCGGCGCATGACCTGCTCACCCACTTTGGTTCTATACCTCGAATCCTCCGCTCAAGAACTAGTCAGCGTATGCTGATGGAGATTGACGGCATAGGCCGTAAAAGAGCCAAGGCTATACTATCCCTTCGGGAGAGATACCCCGACCAACCCGACTCTCACTCGGAGTAAGAAAAAGACTTGGACTGCGAAGAACCTGCTACTGAGCGATTATCAGTGCCGATTTGGATATTATGCAGTGCTACTGATGCGTATGATGCGTTATCATCGCCTTGTCCTGCGTTGCGCTCAATAGTTACTACGATAGTATTGTTTGATACTGATGCGCCTTGCACAGTTCCGCTAAACAGAACAACATTGCCCCTCTCGATATTACCGATACTGACTTGGTTTGTTTGCTTAATACCAGTCTCTACACATTCGACGGTCACTAAAAGAACTGCGCTACCGGATGCCGCACCCATACTCGCCCTACCCATGACTCTAAGTTCATCGGATTGAGAGTTGGGTGGTATTCTAGCAGTGGCAGTAAATACTGTAGGTGGGGATACCCAATCTCCACCACCTGCGAACACCATGCCATCCTCACTCATAATAGCATCTCCCGAAGTAGGGGTGATAAAAGAATCAATACCTGCCACTCCACTGCTATCTCTTGGTGCGGCGCTTGGTTTTGTTTGTCCTAGGACACCAAACGAACCACCAGTAACACTGTCGTTATTGAAGTCCATAGCGCCTTTAATTCTATTTAGAGTAGCGTTGCCCATGGCCGATGAGGATAACTTATGTACGCCATTTACTGCGGTGTTTATTCCGTCCGGCCCACCTATTCTATTTGGAGTTGTAATAGGGTTAAGTTGAGAACTAGTAGTCTGTGCCGGCCCAGTGTCACCCCAACCTCCCCAGTCCTGCCATCCTCCACCTTGAGGATTGCCTGCGTTGTCGCCGCCTCGTCCACCGGTAGTGTTCCCTCCCGATGGAGGTGTTGATGGTGTTGCACCGCCGCCACCTTGGTTGCCTTGGCCGGAGGACTGCGTGCCTCCTCTCGCTACCTTTGGTAGAATGTAGGATGCGAAGTTCTTAGCGGCGCGTGAGACATCTCTCTCAAGTGTTATGTTTAGGGTCTCAGTGTCTCTACTGCTTATCGACCAATTTAGGCTCTTTATGCTTAACTTCTCATTAGTCAAGCCCATTCGGGTGTCACTATAAGTCACAGTAGTAGCCGGAGCAAAATTAACATCGTCTACTATGTGTAGTCGAGGCGCATACCATTCCGAGTTATGATTCCAATAGTCAGCCTGTCCGAACTTATGCACACCAAGAGGGAATATACTGTCGGTATTATGTGAGGAATATGTCACACCTGCCCAGTCATGAGCGTTACGGTCAGTGTTTGATGAGCCGCACCTTTGTCTCAATAGAGATACTAGGTAGTCATGATTAACTGAAATCATAACATTAGATTGATTGCCATTCCAGTATGAGTCGGGGATTGGTAATTGGTATAGTCCGTTTTGGCTTACTGATACACTAGTAGACTCTATCAAGTTCGGGCCACCGACACCACTACCTACCGGTAACGACCGCCAGTCATAGTCCAATAGGTAGATGCGGAACGACGCATTTTCTACATTTAAGAATGCGGTACTGCCGCTACCTATATACCGGTCATCAATGTCTATTGCTATTCTTAGGTTGCCGTCAGCATTTGTATAGCCCGAAGCGGCAGTCTTTTGAGTGCTCTTTGGCATACCTTGAGGAATGTCTACTACTTGTACCGCATAGGATACTGAATTAGCACCATACCAGTAGTAATTGTCATCATAGTCAAGCGTGCTTTGGGTGTCGGTATTTTGAGTAGCCGGTCCATCTCTACCGTCGAGAGCGTTTTGGATACCGGAAAACAAGTTACCGCCCCAAAGAGAAGCCCACGCCCACGCCTTATCGTCGGTGTAGACACCTGCTAATGTTGATGTTCGGGGGATTGTTCGAGACTGGTCGGCAACATAACCATAGCGAGCATTGTATAACATAACATCATTCAATCCATCCATTGTATGTGCGTCACTGAATCTAAGTATTTGGGCACTCACTGAGAATGGGGCGGCCTTGTTCTTCTCGTATTCCTGCTTGGCGATAATCAGCGCCTCGTTTCTTGAAGTAACAGAATCGACTCTTACAATCTCCCAACGAGGGCGAGTGTTAAGAGTAGCCTGTGGATAATCAACGAATGATGTCGAACCATTGTAGAATACTCGCACATTTGATATTTGATTACTGGATTCGGTGCTCAGTGACGAGACTCTTAGGTTGCCGTCATCGAACCCAAACCCACTGTTGTATGTTGGTCGGTATGAAGGCTGTGAGTCTCGACCCATGAGCCAAGACATAACAGACCGAACACCGTCATTCGCTCCTATTCCCGCTCCCGCTTGAGTGGTGGAGAATATGTTTGCTATGGTGCTGTTGCGGCAATCATTGACTTGTCCGAAGTCATCGAATGTACCGACCTTACGCCAGTAACCGCCGTAATTTCCACCACCTGCTCCGGCAAATGTAATGTCGAACTTGTAAGCCCCAGTAGTCCCTACATCACTGACGACATATCGAGTTCTGTAGTCATCAGCGGCAAGTGAAAATAAACCACTGCCGTAAATCTCTATTATATCCCCGTCTTGTAGATTGGGGACTGGGCCTGCACTATTTACTGTGAGTGATACTTTACCCGCTCTCAATGCACCGGTAGCAGTATTAGCACTTATTAGTGAACCCTCACTACCTGCCCACCCACCTTCTTGAGTCGTAGTCATTCTACCGGTGTTGGGGATAGACGCTAGTGAAGGGATACCGTAGAGTGCTGATTGAGCGAGCCAATTGTAAGTCAAAGAGTCAAGCCATGCCACACGGAACTTGTCGCTGTCATTAAATGTGAGACTACCTCTATTCTCAATAAACCCATCGACTTGCATCATCAAGCGCATAGGGAATACATTAGCGAGTCCCGAATACACGGTAGCGTCCTCATATTCACCTAGTGGTATGTCTACTTGGCTACCTACTACAGTCGCTATAGGCGTGTAATTTTGAATTAGATGCTCGGCGTTATTGCTACTACTACCGTAACCTGCGCCATTCCACTCCCCTGCCTGTGTAGTGCCTATGGCGGGCGGGCCTAAATCAGCGAGTGTTTTTATTTCGTAGGTGTAGTCAGCGCCCACTACAGTACAAGTGCCCCCTGTTATAGTAGCCGTTTCATCGACTATATCTATCTCGATAACATATGCAGTCCCACTTGTCGTAACAAAATAATTTGCTACTGTGTATTCACCGTCTATGCTTGGAGTAGTGGTAGAATTAGAGATTTTTATTCTATGACCGTCACGGAACTTTGTCAAGTAAGTGCTACTAGTTCCGGCGGTTAATTCAACTTTACCTGCTCCGGCGGCATTAGCATTCACCGAAGCCACAGGGTCGGGGTGCGCTAGCACATTTAAGTGCCATACTTTATCTTTGGCGGGACTTTCTATTTTGCAGGCTACTTGAGGTACTTGTGGCGAAGGTAGAGCGGGTATTTTTATGATGTCATCATTGATTTGTATAATTTCATCACCGACTTGTATGCTTGTAGTGAGTATTGTTGCTCTATTGTTGAAATACTTGTAGTTGGAGTTCCAAGTAGCATAGTCTGCTTCTTCTAGGTTATATGGGCCAGTAGGCGCACGCTCCCAGTAGTTATCAATGAGCACAGGGAATCCTTCGGTCTCTACTAAGTAGTCGCCTATTTCTTTACGACCGCCCGAAGTCTGTCCGGTTTTACCGCCGTTGGATTCAGTGTTTAGGTTAAAGAACTTGGAGGCATCTACAAAGACAAATGACCCTGCTTTGTTTTCCCAGTTATGGTAGCGGTCATTTACTGAGCCGCTAAATGAGGTGGGGGTATATGAATCCGAATCGACTGAGGACCAAGTGTTGCCTGTTATTGGGTCTTTGGTAGCATCCATTTGCCACAGGTCTACATCAGTACCTATGGACAAGTCTACGAACTCCTGTCTTTCGGTATCATTTGATACTGTCGAGTCGGCTAGAACCATAGCCACTGAATAGTTCTGTGAGTACGGTGCCATGAGTCCGAAGTCTTTCCTGCGGAATCCTTGGTCGGCATTAGCCAAGCCATCGTTTCGCATGTCGGCCCACATAACCCACACATGCTTGTAGTCATCCGAGTGCCTTCTTATATTGACAGTTGCTCCCGCACTGTGGTTTCTTTGAAAGAAGTTGGTTGCCGGTACAACAGCAGTCATAGTACCATACTTGATAGTGCCTGCTGTGTTCTCGGTAGACCATACTTCACCTAATGACCTTACATCTAATCGTCGTCGGGACACTCCTATGTTTGGATTGGTAAGTCGGCCTGTAGGGTTGGTGGTATATCCTTGGCCCATGAACATAGGAGTTGGAGTTATAGCAGGCGGTGTCATGAAATACCACTCACTTGTTGTATAGGCGTTGTTGAGTTGCCTTATGTCTGTAGGGATAAGAGCGAGCACATAACAATTAACGCCGTTTCTAGTCACTCGTATTCCCCCGCCAGTATTTACTTTCACGGAAATCCATGTTCCGTTTAGATTGGCATTGGATGAGCCTTCTATTGATATTATTTTTGATGATATATTCGTTGCGCCTACGGTCACAGGCACATAGATAAGAGGAAACCACTGGTAAGTAACTGGGTTTCCTACTGTTGAGCCTATAGCAATCCAATCAATAGCCACTATGCTAGAGGATGAGGCGGGACTGGCGCTAGTAACAACACCACTGTCTACTGTCCCGTCAGTACCTATGATTTCAATACTACCACCACTCACTATACTAGACGCATAATCTGATAATGACATAGAGGTGCTACCTGCGGTAAAATCCGAGGCTAGTGTAGTGGTCGCTACTGGTGTTTCTTCTATTCTACCAAACATGTGTCTAAACCATAGGGAGTTCTTGAAATCCTGCATCCATCGAGAGTGCAGTCCTCTATATTGCGCTGATGCTGTAGCATCGCCTGCTACAATCGCCGCATCCCAATCAGCATAGGGAGTGTTCGGTCCGACATCAGCGTCTTGGTTGTTATACATCTGTATAGGGTGGGCGGAGCGGTTTCGCATACGGGAGTCTTTATGGCCTAGGAATACGCCCGACCCATCATCTACCTCATTGAAACCAAGACTGGCGTTGGCCGAGATTAGGCGGGATGCGCCGAAGTAATAGGTGTTGAGGTTGTTCTGTGCCTCACTGCGGTTAAACTCAACCACACTAGTAGAGTCAGCATCTCCCCCATCACCAAGTTCCCATGTGGGGATTTGTTGGTCGAGAGGCTCGAAGTTATCGGAGGCTGTTAATTTGATAGTAGGTGTTCTTTCTACCGCACTCATATTGTAATTTAGGCTCTTGACACTACCTCTCCATATTGGTCTATCTACTGCGTCACGGAACATAAGCAAAGACCAATCAGCATATGATGATGCGTTGAAGAACTCAAGCAGGTTTAGTTGCGAGTCATCGTCAATTAGCGTGAGGTTTAGTTGCGACACACTGTTCACAGCACTAGTATAGCCCATAGACACCGCAGGAGGCATCTCTATGCCACTCGGATAGTCGTTGAGGGGTCTTACTAGCCCCACACGGTCAATGAGCACTGCGGCCTTCTTAGAGCACCTTCTCGCTGTTATCATCCAACCATACATGTCCGACGGCGCAAAGTTACTACCGTCAGCCTTGGTAGCCATCGTTTGATTTGTAACCACTGCCGTCCCATTCTTGTATAGAGTGTAGCGATTATTGGTGTAGTCTATTACGAAGTCGTAATCATCCCAAATAGAAGTAAGAGTCGGGGGTGTTCCCCAAGAAGTAGTCTCTTGGTATGCACTTGGAGTAATGTCAAGTGTGATTGCCGCATTAGAGTAACCAGTATCACCGGAGGATGAGCCGCTAGATACTGCATCGACGCTAGTAAATGCAGTCCCTTCGCACCCAATACTTAACTTAAAATTAGCGGCTGAGGTATCGACAGCGCATGCGTGCATACGAATAGTAAATATGTCCCCATCACCTTTGGAGTTAAGTGTTCCGTCAAAGGA
>Ga0206682_10000789_pt1 | contig 33110 bp, 24 predicted proteins | sample M240m12015metaG_FD_155444 | JGI IMG/M metagenome (GOLD analysis project Ga0206682, IMG submission 155444) | Ammonia-oxidizing marine archaeal communities from Monterey Bay, California, United States - M2 40m 12015 | ecosystem: Environmental > Aquatic > Marine > Intertidal zone | place: USA...
TCCCCTGTGTGAGAAAGAATTGGTGTAATCATATTTATCAAATAGACATTGAAAACTTGTGTTGTAGAGTTCCACTCTATTTTAAATCTTTTAAACGAATTATCTTCAAGATTAGACACTGTCATTGGTCCGGCTAATTCATTAGAACTATAATGGGTGACGTCCCCGTTCTTTTGAATAGATATATGATCTCCAACAGGATCATTTAGATCTGAATTTTGATAAGTATCTAAGTAAACACCAAGTGAAGGGTTTATAGTTCCTAATCCCATACCATTTCCTGCAACCCCCACTGAAGAACTTGATTGTTGTAATCCAAAGGCTATTCCGTCAGCTCCAGCGTCGTTAGAACCTAGGTAAATATCAAAATCTAAAACAAAACTATTATTTAGGTCAATTTTATTTTTATTCCATACAGACCCAACACCTCCACTGGGAGTTATAAAATAATTAGGTGTTAATTCGAAGCATTTACAACTTATTGTTCCATTTCTGTCGGTTATATTAGTTGATGATGCATTTCCATTTACTTGGTAACTTGCATTTTGAGAGTAAAAATTTATTATTGAACTAAATAACAGATATAATATAGGAGCGATTCTAAACAATTAAGATAAGATTTTAAAAACTAAGTTTAATACCAAAATTCCAGGTTCTTCCAAACCCATAGTATCCTTTATTTTTGGTGTAAAATTCTACTTGATCTGGAGTATATAGTTCTCCACTGGAATTTAGTGAATTGGTATTTAATTCTGCAATATATAGTGTATTTAATAAATTATTGATATTTAATTTTAAAGAAACAGTTTTGTGATTAATTTTCTTTCTGTAAAAGACACCAAGTCTAGCAATACCATAAATTGGTAATTTAGTTACTTGACCTCCTTGTTGATAAAATTGATCTTCAAATATATTATAAGGCGCATATAGTTGATCAGCTACATAATAAGTTGCATTAATTGACAATCCTTTTACAGGTTTATATTTAAAAATAAGACTGTAAGTATGTTGAGCTGCATCTCCCACTTTTAATCCATTTCCATAAAGTATTAAAACAGAATCTTGAACGTCTTCTGTTGGATTTCCGTATAAATCTAATACAGTTCCAGTTGCATTAAAATTAGAAGTATATATCCAATCTCCTATAGAAACCATCCCTGTTAGAGAATATTTCTTAGATAGTTTAAAATTAAATTCCATTTCAATTCCCTGGTGAGTTTGAGAAATGTTGTCAAAAACATAAAGTACATCTTGATTGTCTAAAAACATATTTCTAGTAAATTGTCTGTTAGCCCATTCTGTATAATAAGCGTTTATGTCTAAGTCAAAATCTCCTTTAAAAAAACTATATCCAATCTCGTATGCTTCAACAGTTTGATTTTTTGCTGTCTCGTTTATTATGTTTCTATATCTTAAAAAAATAGTGTTAAAAATAGGTTGTTTGGAGAAATAACCTGCATTGAAAAATAATCTACTATTTTTAGAAAGATTGTAATTTAAACCAGCTTTTAGAGTTCCTCCATTAAAAATTTGCCAATCGGTAGTCTGCAAAGTATCATCGTCTAAATAATTAAAATGATCTACTCTTTTAAAGCCTTGATTAGATAAAGAAAGTGAAGAAAAAACAGAAAATTTCTCTGAAGAATATTCTATTTGAGTAAATCCACCTAGCCATTTTACAATACCATCGTTGTGGTATTGAATGGTATTATTGTTCAAATGAGAGTTCTCAGAAAAAGAACCAAAGGTTGAGCCAGTTTCATAATTAATTATATTTTCTGGATTATTTATATCTTTTGAAGATAGATAAGTATTATTTCCAAGTAGATTTTCTACTTTCCTATAATGTTGTCCAACATAATTTCTAGCATCAACACCTGCAACAAAGCTTAAGTTTTCATTGAAATTATGCTCAAATGTTGAAATAATTCCATACCAGATATGTCTGTTCATTGATGCAGATCTAATCCAGCCATCTCCCAATAAAGAATTTCCACCAGGATAGTCCCTTACAGTATCTGCTTGATCATTATATCCACCAAAAGCAGCTACATATTCTCCATTATTGTAGGCAATAATACTATCAAACATTACTTGCCCTGAAGTGTCATGAATACCAACTCCAAAACCTTGAAATGAATCGTATCCACTAAATCCTTCAATATTATCATTTTGTAATCCCCTTCCTCTTGCAGCTGTTCCACCTCCATTTCCTAAAGAAAAATATGCAGCAGTCTTTAATTTGGTATACTCTGAAAAATTCCAGTAATGGTTAATAAAAGCTTTTGGCTTGTGGTAAAAGTTCTTTTTCCATGAAAAAACTTCTCCGTTTAACATCCCCCACCCTGGATTGAATTTTATCCCTTTAGAAAAGTCATCTAGGGAGTCATTAACAGGACATCTGTAGGTTGCTAGACTCACAGAATCGTAAAAATTATGAATACTTCTTCTGTTGTGAACTTGTGGTGCTCCAATTATTGTTGCAGAAACTCTATGTTTCTTATTTATATTGTAAGTAGAGGAAAGAAAATAAGAATAAGCTTTAAAGTCAGTTCCTTGGATATATCCATTCCCTTTATTATAAGTGAGTTGCATGGTGGCTGCAAATCCTTTTTCACTTAGGCCAGAGGACAAAGAAGCTACATATTTTGTATAGCCATCATTTCCAATAGAAGAACTTACGTTACCACCTTTTTTAAATTCAGCAGCATTGGTGAGTATATTAATGGTTCCTCCTACTGCAGGAATAGCAAGTTTAGACGCACCCAAACCTCTTTGTATTTGCATCTTATTGGTAACATCTGCCAATCCAGACCAATTAGACCAATAAACCCAACCTGACTCCATATCATTCACTGGAACCCCATTAACCATTACAGCAATATTATTTTGCTCAAATCCTCTGACATTAATTCTTGAGTCCCCAAATCCTCCACCCTCTTTTGTTACATATACAGAAGGTGTATTTCTAAGAATTTCTGGAAATTCTTGATTTCCTAAGTTTTCTTGAATGTATTTTGCAGAAATGGTAGTTGCAGCAACTGGAGTTACTCTTTCTTTAACTATATCTGCTATTACTTCTAATTCTTTTAAATCTAGATTGGAAGTTTTTAATTTAATGATATTAATATTATTAATTCCCCTTTTAATATTAATCTTAAATTCTTTATCAATATACCCTACATAGCTAATTGTAAGAGAATATTCACCTTTTGTTAAATTATTGATTTTGAATTTTCCACTTAAATCAGTAACTCCTCCGATATTCTGACCTACAACCTTAACTGAAGCACCTATTAAAGGTTCTTCATCATCTAAATCAACAATAAAACCAGTTATAGAGGCATCTTGGGCTAATATAAAGTTCCCTAAACACAAGAATAAACTAATTACAAATGATTTATGCAATGTTAAGTTTTAGCTATAGTATAAGTCTTTGAATTACATTTAATCATATATAATCCTTTCTTTAAGAAGTCTAAATTCAAGATATTATTTCCCGATTTTAGGTAATAAGTTTTTATTAACTGACCTGATAAATTAAATAATCTTATGTCGCTATTATTTTGAAGAGTTATATTTAAATTACTTTGATTAAGTGGATTAGGATACATGTAGAAGACATTTCCAGTATTTTCATTAACTGAGATAAAACCAGCAACATCTGATCCGTTTCTTGGAAGCAATTTAAAGGCTTCGTAACTAAAAGTTACAACACCACTAACAGTATAGATTTGATTTAATATTGGAGTGAATGCGTAAAATAAATCATCAATTATCAAATCTCCAGATCCGTCATTAACTATCCATTCACCAAAACCTGCATTATCATTGTTACATATTGCATTAGAAACTTCTACGAAACAACCTTCAAATTCTTCAGAATTTGCAGCTGCAGTGTTGCAGTAACTTGGTGAAAAAGTATTTCCAGAACTTATTACTGTCAAGTTAGTAACATTTTTAAGTTCTGTTAGTTCAAAATACTCATCTACTTCAGCTTCTAAAACAACAGAATCTCCTTCGGATAGTAAATAATTTCTAGAATAAACATATACACCACTCCAAGCTCCAGAACCACTAGTTAAATAAAATGAACTATCGTCTTTAACAGCTGTGACAATTCCACCAGTGTAGACTTGGGAACCTACATAGTTAGATGCCCCGTTAGAATTGTTGTTAAACTGAATGTCATAAATAGAAACTGTATCAATTCCAGATGGTGGAGGTGGTACTATTGGTCCCTCAGATATTATAATATCATCTAATTCCCAATTAGAACCTGAACTAGCAGAACCTGTATATTGAAAAGCTATGTAAGTGTTTTGTGATATATATGAAGACAAATCAACATCTCCAGAATTATACCAACCAGGAAATGGAGCATTAGGGTCACCCCAACTATTAGCATCAGTATCCCATATCGCTAGATTTGATATGTCATTCCAAGTTCCTTGTTGGGTAGGATTACTAGTCCCATCATAATCAGTTGATATTTTAAGAGATAGTGCAAATCCTTGATATTTCATTATTGTTTTAAAATTCAAAATAGGTTGAATCGCTGATGATAAGTCAATGTTTGGTGAAATTAACCATGTGTTAGAAGGAGAATTAGTACCATTATTGTAATTAGTGCAATTTGCAAATTTATCACCACCATAATCTCTTACAAACCAATTGGTAGTATCAATTATAATTTGAGTTGTCCAACCCCCTGAAGTGAGACTCAAGTCGTTAAAATCTTTGTTTAAATACTGTGCATAGGTGGAGTAATTAATTAGAACAATATTTAAAATTAGTATGAGTTTTTTCATAAAATATAAAGGTTTATGTTAAATAACATTTTGATCCTAAATTTATATGTTTTTTAATTAATAATAAAAGAATTATTTGACAACTTATTAACCTATTTTAAAATTAAATTTTAGTTTACATAAATTATCATTAAATTAAAAAATCAAATTAATCTTGTTTGAAATGGATGTAATAGATGAAAATATAAAATATGCAAATACGCTAAGAGGAGATTTTTATAGCTCTCATACTGAGTTTGAAAATTCAAAAGAAAATATTTTTGCTAAATCTTGGCAACTTGTTGGTGATAATTCTCATCTGTCAAAAGCTAATTTTAAAATACCTTTTGTCTTTTTAGATGAATTTATCTCTGAACCATTAATAATAGTTAACAACAACAATCAAAGTTTTAAATGTTATTCAAACGTATGTACTCATAGAGGAAATATTTTAATTGACAAGCCTTGTAAGGTTAAAGAAATTACTTGTAAGTACCATGGTAGAAGATTTAATTGTAGCGGAGAATTAATATTTATGCCTGAATTTAGGGAAGTAAAAAAATTCCCATTAAAACAGGATAACTTAACTGAAATTCCATTAAATAGATGGAGACAGTTTTTATTTTGCTCCCTTAACCCAAAGATTAACTTTAATTCTTTAATCCAAGATATGGAACAAAGAATTGGTTGGATGCCAATTGAAAAATTCCAATTTGATTCTGCAAATTCTAAAGACTATTTTGTGAACGCAAATTGGGCATTATATTGTGATAATTATTTAGAAGGTTTTCACATTCCATTTGTACACAAAGAATTAAACAAGGTCATTAATTATGAAGATTATAAAACTGAAATTTTCTCTTTCTCAAATCTTCAGTTAGCAGAAAGTGATTCTGAACAAACATGTTTTGATCTTCCAAAAAATTCTGAAGATTTTGGAAAAAATATTGCAGCTTATTATTTCTGGATTTTCCCAAATATGATGTTTAATTTTTACCCTTGGGGACTTTCTGTTAACGTAGTAAAACCCTTAAAACCTAATCTTACTAAGGTTGAGTTTAGAACTTATGTTTGGGATGAAAGTAAAAGAGATTCTGGAGCTGGTTCTATTTTAGATAAGGTAGAAAAAGAAGATGAAGAAATTGTTGAAAATGTACAAAAAGGAGTTAATTCTAGATATTATAAAAGTGGAAGGTTTTCACCAAAAATGGAAAAAGGAGTTCATCATTTTCACAAGTTAATTAGCAATTTTATTAGTACTTAACTTAGCTATTTTAATATTTCCATAAGCAAAAATAAGTGTCATAATAGGGCTAATTAGATTGAAAAAACAATAAGGCAAGTAAATAAATGTAGATATTCCCAAAACACCAGCATGAGTAGCTCCACAAGTATTCCAAGGAATCAGTGGCGAAGTAACTGTAGCAGTATCTTCAAGTGTTCTACTTAAATTTTTAGGATGTAAACCATATTTTTTAAAGGAACTAGCAAACATTCTTCCTGGGACTACGATGGCTAAATACTGATCTGAAGCTGTAACATTTAAAAACATACATGTTCCTGTAGTAGTTAGAAATAGAGATTTTTGAGAACTCACAAATTCTAATAGTGAACTAGTTATTTTATTTAAAAAACCTGTTTTTTCCATTATTCCTCCAAAGCTCATAGCACAAATTATAAGCCATATAGTATTAAGCATCCCAGACATCCCAGAAGTGGAAATTAAATCATTAACCGCTACATTACTGGTTTGAATATTTACATCAATAGTCATAGAATTGATAATTGCTATATAAGAATTCTTTATGTATTGAAAACCTGAAATCGATGTGTTTCCTGAAATTTCATGGATGATATCAGGTTGAAATATTGCACCATAAATACCCCCAGCTATAGAACCAAAAAGTAGCGCAGGTATTGCTGGAATTTTTTTTATTATCATAAATAGAACAGCTGTAGGGACAATAAAAGTCCATAAACTAATATTAAAACTTGAAAATAATGCCATTTGAAGTGACTCTACTTGATTAAGTTGACCAACTTGTGTTTTTAAATTTAATCCTATAACTAAAAAAATAATCAAAGTTATTGTAATAGAAGGTATAGTAGTTAACATCATATATTTAATATGGCTTATTAAGTCTGTGCCAGCCATTGCTGGAGCTAAATTCGTAGTGTCTGATAATGGAGACATTTTATCACCAAAATAGGACCCAGATATTATAGCGCCACCAGTTAGACCCTCCGGAATTCCAAGTGCATTACCAATTCCTAACATAGCAATACCAATTGTTGCAATAGTTGACCAACTACTCCCCGTAGCAAGTGAAACAATAGAACATATTATACAAGTGGCAACTAAAAAAATAGAAGGACTTAATAATTTTAAACCAAAATAAATCATTGAAGGAACAATTCCACTCATCATCCATGTTCCAGCAAGAGAGCCAATAAGTAATAAAATTATTAATGCACCCATAGCAGAAGAAATGCTATCTACAGCGCCTTTTAGCATTTCTTTATACTTCACATTATAAAATAATCCTAATAAAGCTGCACAAGAAGCTGAGATAAGTAAGGTTAGTTGATTGGAACCTGAGATTGTATTGTCTCCAAATAAGGATACATTAATTGAAAGAAGTGTTATTAATAAAATTATGGGAATAAGTGCAATTATTAAACTAGGCTGTTTTTCTTTCATAATTGTTCTAAATTAGAATTTTTAAAGTATTTATAACTTTATTAACAGTTATTTTTGTCAAATCAATATTTTATTTTTAACACTTGAAAAATACTCAGTGTTAAATTGAAATTTAAATTATGGATTTTATTTTATATTTATGTTTTAAAATTAAGTTTTGACCTATATTAAAAAAATCATTAAATCTCTATTCTTTATTTTATTTCCTTTTGCTTTTTTTTGTCAAAATGCAAAGTCTAATAAAAATGAAATTTTAAATTATTCTAAAGAAGATCACAGACTTCATATTAAAGGACAAACATTTAATACAAAGGGGAAAGTTCATGATGTAAGGATAAGAATTGTTCATGACGATGGAGTCATAGATACTATTATTTCCAATAGTGGTAAATACAATCTTCATTTAGAATTGAATCATAAAATTTTAATAGAATTTGAATGTCTAGACAACAAACATTATATTAAAAGAATTGCCTTCAATACTAATGTGCCCAATGACACTAAAAGAATTCCATATTTTGATTTAACAATGAATTTGGTTGAAAAAGATAAATGGAACATTAAGGACAAAGACGTAGGTATTTTCGATTTTCCTGTAGCATACTTAAATTATGATTTCGATCAAAAATTATGGTATGATAAAAACGATAAATACAGTAGAATAATTAATAAAAAAATAAAAAGTTACGGTATTTATTAAAATGATTGTTTTATTTTTATCACTGTAATATTACTCAGTGCTTAAATGAAATATAGGTTACTAATTTTAATTTTAATATTTTTTAAAATAAATAGCCTTTTTTCTCAAGTTAATGCCTCCTTCAATGCCGACACTACTGTTGGTTGCTCTCCCCTAATTGTAAACTTTACCAATACTTCAACAAATAGTATTTCTTTTTTCTGGGACTTTAATAACGGAACTACATCTATTTTAAATAACCCTTCTGCTACTTTTATAAATCCAGGATTTTACACTATTAAATTAGTTGCTAATGGAGCAACTGGTTCTGATTCAATTATTTCAATTGACTATATTCATGTTTTAGACAAACCTTCTGCAAGTTTTAGTTACAACATTTTAAGTAATTGCGAAAATGATAATTTTATTGACTTTACAAATACAAGTATAGGTTATACATCCAGTATTTGGGATTTTGGTAATGGAGATACAACAAATTCAATTAATTCAACTTATAGTTATCAAAATTCTGGAAATTACCCAGTTACCTTAGTAGTGTATAATAATTTTGGTTGTTCAGATGATAGTACAATTGGCCCATTAGTAATTAATCCTACACCAATATTAAATGCTGTTACGGATTCAAATTTTACTTGTGATAGTTCTTATAATTTCACTTTTTCTGGAAGTTCATCTAATTCTGTTGTTTCTCATTGGGAATGGTTTTTTGGAGATGGCATAGATTCTTTATCTTCAAGTTCCAATATTCAGTATTCTTATAATTCGACAGGCTTATTTACTCCCAGAGTTATTGCTACAACCATAAATGGATGTATAGATTCTATTAACTTAAATACTATAAATATCATTCCAAAAGAAGAGTACACTTTTAGTTCAAATATTCTATCTGGGTGCCCTCCTCTAGATGTTAACTTCACCATTTCACCTTCCAATAATATTCAAAATGTAACTTGGAATTTTGATGATGGAAATATAATATCTGGAGCAGCATCTTCAAATAATCAATATATAAGTAATGGTGTTTATTACCCTATTGCTACTGTTGAAAGTAATAATGGATGTATACAAGACTTACTGTTCCCAAATTCTATTAGTATAAGTAATGCTCCAATTGGAACTTTTAATATGTCTAATTTTTCCGGCTGTCCACCTTTGGATGTGCAATTTGATGTTAACACGTCTAATTCTAATACTTTTTATATTGATTTTGGAGATGGATTTTTTGATGCTAACTCAAATAGTGTGTCCCACACATATAATGGCAATGGGATATTTAATCCTATACTTACAATAACTGATAGTAATAATTGTCAAAATATTATAAATATGGATACTGTTATATCAGGCGTATCTGATATTGATTTTACAGCATCAGTTAATGATGGTTGTGCCTCTTTGGTAGTGAATTTCTTAAGTTCTTCCAATGCAGATTCTTACTATTGGGATTTTGGTGATAGTACTTACTCAACTGATGAAAATCCTGAGCATACATACGAATTTGAAGGTAATTACACAGTAACTTTTTATGCAAATGATACCAATAGTTGTATAGACACGCTGGTTAAAGAAGATTACATAATTGTTAGCAAGGAAGATGTAGATTTATTCACAATTGATACAATTATTGCATGTTCACCGTATGTTTTTAATACAGATGTTTACAATATTGGTGTTAATTTCTGGAACTGGGATTTTGGAGACGGTGTTTTAGATACTGGTTCCAATGTCTCTCATACATATACTCAATCTGGGACTTATAATATTTCATTATTTACTGATGCACCAAATGGTTGTAAATACGATTTGAATAATTTTGCATTTTTACAAATTGATGATTTAAATGTTGATGCTACTTTAAATTCAAATTGTAATGATGGAAGTATTAATATTACAAATAATACTGTTGGGGCAATTCAACACCGATGGAATATGGGTGACGGGACAATATACAATACTCCAAATGTTAGTCATAATTATATTCCATCTCAATCTTATGTAATAACTTATGAATCAATATCTAATATTGGTTGTAGTAATTTTGAATATTATACTGCAGTATTTGATTGTAATTATCCAAATCCTATAATTTCTCAAATGCCAATACAGAACCCTATTAACCAAACTTGTGGTATGAGGAATGTGAATGTGAATTCTCCATTTACTACTGCTTCTGCATGGGAATGGGATTTTGGGGATGGTCTAAGTTCTAATGAAAAAAATACATCGCATTATTATTCTATTGCTGGAGTTTACAATATTTTGCATGTTGCGCATTACCAAGATGGAAGTTCTGATACCTTGATTATCAATAATTTCATAGATATAAACGATTTAGATCCAAGTTTTATATTGAACAAAAATGAATTCTGTAATTACAATACCTATACATTTACTAACAATTCGTCTTCAGCCGCAGTATGGGAATGGAGTATTGATTCTTCTGTAATATCTAATAACTTTTCTGATAGTATAACTCTTCAATTAAACGATTCTATTAGTATATTAAATTTAAAAATAACAGATCAAAATGGTTGTGAATCTAAATCTCAACAAAATATATTTTTATACCATCCTTTAGCATTAATAGAGCAAGATACGTTTGCTTGTTTTGGAGGATTAATTAATATTGAATGTTCGGTTAAAGACGATCCTATCCATACTTGGGATATGAAGGATGGCTCCTTTTTAGGGCCAGATACCATTATTTTTCATGTTTACCAGCAGTCGGGTTGGTTTACTCCTTCTCTTTTATTAGATAATATGGGATGTATTAGAGAAGTTCAATTAGATTCTATTCTAATTCTTGAACCTAACGCCACTTTTACACCTATATCTGTAAACACCATTTGCAAGTCCGATAGTATTTATTTTCAGGCAAATAATAGTACATATTTAAATTATAATTGGTCTGGTGGTGCTACATCAAGTAGCTCAGATTCAGCATGGATAGTAATGAACAACTCTGGAAACCAACAGATCACATTGAATGTTTCAGACAGAGGATGTACTAGCACTTTCAGTTCCGATACAATCTTTGTTAATGAAGCAAAAGCGGAATTCAATTATACACTTTTAAACAATTGTGTTCCAATTGATGTAGTTTTTCAAGACTCATCAATAAATGCTATTTCATGGGATTGGGATTTCAATAATGGTATTTCAAGTAATTCTCAAAATCCTACGCAGCAATTTAATAATTTCCCTTTTGATAGTGTACAGTTAAATATAACCGACATAAATGGATGTTTAGATTCAATAAAAAAAGCCATCGTTAATGATTTTTATGCAAAATTTATTGCAAGTGATACTATTTTATGCGTTGGTTCTAATATCACTTTTTATCCTGTTAGTGAAATTGTAACTTCTTTTCAATGGGATTTTGGCGATGGAAATTTATCTTCAGACTCTGTACCTTCCCATATTTATCAATCTCCTGGACTTTATGATGTAAAGTTAATCGCATCGGATGGCCAAGGCTGTATTGATACTATAATTTTATACAATTACATTGATATAAAGCAAGTTATTGCAGATTTTTCTCATATAACCATCGGAAATTGTCCTCCATTAGTAACTTCATTTACCAACTTAAGTTCAGGAGCATCAAATTACAATTGGGATTTTGGCGATAATTTGAATTCTAATAATCAAAATCCTGCTCATAGCTATACCATTGGAGGATATTATGATGTTTCGCTAATTTCTTCAGACAATTTTGGATGTACAGATACGTTAGTAATAAACAATTTAGTTTATATTCCTGGACCAATTTTGGATTTTGATATTGACCAATTATTTGGCTGTGACTCCTTAACAATATCAATTACTGATAATTCTTCTAATACATCAAATTATTTATACAATTTTGGAGATGGTGCGACATCAGATCTACAAAATCCTATTCATACCTATTCTAATCCAGGCGCTTATCAAATTTCTTTGGTTGGAGAAGATTCTGCTGGTTGTCAAGTAGCATTCATCTCTTCTGATTTAATAAGTGTAGATGTCACTCCAGTTTTGAATTATCAAATTTCTGACACCAATTTATGTATTGGTGATTCTATTTTAATCACCAATAATTCCGTATTTTCTAATACACACCAATGGACATATGGTTCTCAAATTTACAATACAATATCTCCTACAATTTCTACCACTTTAGTTGGTTCTAATCCATTACAATATATTGCTGCAAATAGTAATAATACTTGTTTTGACACATCAATTACAAATATAATTGGTCATTTAATACCTGATGTTTCTATTCTAGATCCAGGAATTCTTTGTTCAAATCAAGGATTAGTAATTTTAAACACTTTAAATAGCAGTATTTATAATGAATTATCTTGGACTGGTACTGGTATAGAAGATGTTTCTTTAGGAATCTTTAATCCTTTATTGATTAACGATTCTTCTATAGTCTATTTAAATCATGATAGTATTTGTACTAGTGTGGATAGTATAACTCTTTTTGTTGATTCACCAATAGATGCTACAGTTTTAACCAATGATACCAATTACTGTGAAAACTCTTCAATATTGTCTCCTAATGTCTTAAATACAGGAGGTTTTTGGATTGGACAAAGTGTTGATTCTCTTTCTGGATTAATTACCAATAATCTACCTCCAAGTTCTTATTCTTACTATTATATCACATTAAATAGCAACAATTGTAGTGATACTGGAAGTTATCAAATTCAAATTATTCCAAATAATGATGCTACTATTTTAAGTCCAGGCGTTGTTTGTGATAATTTAGATACTATTACGTTAAATACTTTACAGTCAGGGGGATTTTGGAGTGGACCCTCAATTAATTCCTCTTCTGGTCTTGTTGATATTAGTAATCTAGGAAATGGTATTTTTGACTTTATTTATAATATAGGCGGAATTTGTCCAGATGAAGACACATTAAGTCTGGAAATATTTGATTTTATTCAAGCTGATATAAACTCTACTGTAGGATTTTGTGAGGGATTAGATTCCATTCAATTTTCTTCAACTTCTAATATTGGCTATTGGTCTGGTCTACCCTATTCCGACTCTTTATCTGGTTGGTTTATTTCTGATACCTTGGTAGATGGTATTTATGATATTTATTATACAATAGATGGAAACTGCCCCAGTAGTGATACTCTTTCTTTTACAATTCTCCCAAAGCCCGATATAAATATTTCATTAAATCAAAATCTTCCTTGTGTAGGATATCAGTTAGAGGTAGATAATTTATCTAACAACTTAATAAATGAAGATTTTGCTTGGTATATAAACGATAGTCTATATTATCAAAATTTTAATGAACCATATTTTATATTAGATACTGGATTCTATAAAGTTAAAGTTATAGCAAGTAACCAGTTAAATTGTATATCAGAACTCATCTTACAAGACTCTCTTCCAGTTTATGATACAACTAGACTTCCTAATGCAGAAGTCATTAGATCAACTGTTGTGGATAACAATAATATTTACACGGAATGGTTGTCAGAAGGATTGACTTTGAACCCTTTGACTAATCATTTACTTTACCGCTCGGAAAACGGCAATGATTTTGAACTAATCACAACACTAGATAGTTCGATAAGAAGTTATTTAGATGAGTTTGTAGACGTTGTTAATAATCAATATGATTATGTTATTATAAATAGAAACATATGTAATACAAATTCTATAAACTCTAATCTTGGTAACTCAATGTTATTGGAATTTGACAGACTAGATAATTTTAGAACCAAGTTAAATTGGAATTTTTATAATGGATGGATTGACAATCCAAATAGATACGAAATTCAAAAATTAAATTCTTCGGGAAACTGGGAATTATTTAGGACACTTGATAATACAGAAAATGAAATTATTATTAATGAATAATTATAATTAGTTTAGTGAAAATTATGAATTTTATCCCTTTTAGTATTGTTAATTTTAATAGGTTAATCCTTGTAATTTTCATTTTGAGTTATGTTAGTTTTTACAATGCTCAACCTAACGGTGATTTAAATTACGACGAAAACTTAAATATATACAGAGTTGTAGCTTTAAAAAATCAAAATAAACCAATTGAAAGCGTTTCAAATGCTGTTTCTGTTGAAAAACCTTATGCATTATATTCCCCAAATGCATTTAGTCCCGATGGAGATGGAATAAATGATCTTTTTAAAATTTCAGGACAAGGAATGAAAGATTTTCAAATTGAAATCTTCAATCGATGGGGACAAATGGTTTATAAATCTAATGACTTAAGCAATGGTTGGGACGGAACTTTTAAAGGGAAAAATTTACCAACAGGAACTTTTGTATACAAAATTAAAACAAGCAAATACGGAGTTGAACAAAAATTAGTAAAAAGTGGTACCATAGCATTAGTGAGATAATTAAATTTAAAAAGTTGTTAAAAAAAATATACTTAATATTATTCATATTTTCATCTGTTAGTATTCAGAGTCAAGACCCATTATTTACTCAGTTTTTCTCCAATGCTCTTCAATTAAATCCTGCTCTTGCAGGGAGAGACCTCAGTCCAAGATTCCATACAACATATAGAAATCAATGGCCAGAAATAAATAATGCATTTGTAACTTATAATATTGAATACGATCAATTTTCAGATAAACTACATGGGGGTGTTGGATTTCAGCTTTTACATGATAAATCTGGAAATGGTTCCTTAAATACTACTGCCTTTTCAACAATGTATTCGTATCAAGCCATTTTAAATCAAAAATGGACTATCAATTTTGGGTTAAAAGCTTCTTTTGTGCAAAAGAGTTTAGATTGGGGAAATGTAATTTGGGGAGACCAAATTGATCCCTCACAAGGAGTTATAAATCCTACTCAACAAGCACAAGGAAATAATGGATTGTATATAGACTTTTCATCTGGATTTATACTATTTAGTAAAAATCTTTTTTTAGGTGCCTCTTTTGATCATTTAAATAAACCTAACGAGACATTTTTTTACAATACCACAGGCAATAATGCTCTAAATAAAATTCCTATTCGCTCCTCCTTTCACGGTGGTTACAAAATTAAAGTCCTACAAAATGGCCTTTTTCATAAAGAATTATTTCTTTCACCTGAATTTGTAATTGATTTACAATCTAATTTAAAAAGATACAATTTTGGAACTTATTTTGAAGACGGAATGTTTGACTTGGGGTTTTGGTATAGACATACTAGATTTTTAGATGCTAATAGTGAAAATTTTTCTCCACAGGACGCATTTGTAGTTGTTATAGGAATCGAAAAAAATAAAATGAGATTTGGTTACTCTTATGATTTTAATATTTCAAACCTTACCACATCTTCTTTGGGTTCTCATGAAATTTCATTTTCAATTGATTTACCAGAAAAACGGGTTCATAATTCTAAATTTAGAGTTGTAGAATGCCCTCAATTTTAGCTAATGAATATAGATATTGGAGATGTTTTTCCAGATTTCATACTTAGTGACGAAAATGGAGATAAATTTGATTTAGACAGGGATTTTACCAATTCCTATTTGGTATTGTACTTTTATCCAAGAGATGAAACTCCTGGTTGTACTAAACAAGCATGTTATTTTAAAGATTTTTACGAAGACTTTAAGAAGTTTGATTGTGAAATTATTGGTTTAAGTAGTGATAATAAATATAGCCATGAAAAATTTAAAAATAATTACAGTTTGCCGTTTAAGTTGTTGAGTGATAAGAATTCTAGGCTTAGGAAAGAATTAAAACTGCCAAAAGATTTTTTTGGCCTTTCACCTGGTAGAATTACATTTTTAATCAATAAAAACAAAAAAATATTATTTATCCATAGATCATCCCTAAATATGAAGAGCCATATTAATTCAGTATTAAGATATTTAAAGAAAAACCACTAATTTTACTACAAATAATTATATGAAAACTAGATTACTTTTTTTTATTTTTTTTGGAACTTTTATTAGTGTTTCAAGTCAATTAAGTAATGAATTAATATGGGCCTCAGGTACTTTCTACCCAAAGACTATTAAAGGAATTAATCCATCAAAAGACGGTAATTTCTACACATCTATTGAACAAGATCAATCTAAGACAGAAATTGTTAAATACGATTACAAATCAAATAAAAAGGTAGCTACATTATTTTCAAATATTTCCTTTAATAATTTTGAGTTTTCAGATTATAAATTAAGCAATGACCAAAACTGGTTACTTTTATTTAATTCTAAAGAGTCTATATATCGAAGATCTTCAAAATCATTTTACTATGTATACGATATTAAGAACAAGATACTAAAACCTCTTGCAGATTCTTCTTTAGGAAAACAGCGTTTAGCTAGTTTTTCACCAGATAATAAAAAAGTTGCATATGTTAGAGATAACAACATTTATTATAAATATTTATCCGATACTTTAGAAATTACAATTACCAATAATGGAGAAATTAATAAATTAATAAATGGTGCTACAGACTGGGTTTATGAAGAGGAATTTAGCATTCATAAAGGGTTTTATTGGTCTCCAGACGGTTCTAAAATAGCTTATTATGTATTTGATGAGAGAGATGTAAAACAGTTTGAAATGGAGATGTATGGCAATTTATATCCATCTCATTATAAGTTTAAATATCCCAAAGCAGGAGAAGATAATTCTTTAATCGCTGTTAAAGTTTATGATTTAGACAATTTAAAAACTTTTGACTTTGATATTGGAAATAATCCTGATATCTATATTCCAAGAATTATTTGGTCCAAGGGCAATAATGAACTTATTGTATTTAAAATGAATAGACTGCAAAACAATTTGGAACTTCTATCTGGAAAGTTTAACAGTCAAAATAATCCAATTAGTGGTATTAAAATTAATAAAGTTTACAGTGAAACAAGTTCTACTTACATTGACATACACGATAATACTTTTTTCATCAATAAAGATGAATTTATTTGGACTAGTGAAAAAGATGGATTTAATCATATATATATTGTAAATTATTCTAACAATACAGAAAGAAAACTAACTTCTGGGAAATGGGATGTTACAGAAGTTTATGGGTGTAATTCTAAAGATCAAACTATTTATTTTCAAGCTGCTAAAATAAGTCCTACAGAAAGAGAAATTTATTCTTTGAATTTAAAAACAAATCAATTAAACCAAATATCTAATTTAAAAGGAACTAATGAGGCTGCATTTAGTTCTAATTATAAATTTTTTATCAATTTTCACTCTGATGCAAACACTCCTTTCAAAATAACTTTAAATGACAACAAAGGTAAACTACTTAAAGTTTTAGAGGATAATAAAAAACTTAATAAAAAGATGGATGATTATGATTTGGTAGAAAAAACTTTTTTTAAAATCCCAAATCAAGATGGTTTAAAGCTTAATGCATGGATGATGAAGCCAAAAGTCCTAGATACAGTTAAAAAACACCCTTTACTTATGTTTGTTTACGGTGGCCCTGGAAATAATACAGTAAATAATGCTTGGTCTTGGATGAATTACTTTTGGTTTCAATATTTAGTTAAGCAAGGTTTTGTTGTAATTTCTGTAGATAACAGAGGAACTGGTTATAGAGGAAGAGACTTCAAACACGCTACCTATTTACAATTAGGTAAGTTAGAAACAGAAGATCAAATTTCTGCTGCTATTCATATGGGGAAATTGAATTATATAAATAAAGATAAAATTGGAATTTTTGGATGGAGTTATGGTGGATATATGTCCTCACTTTGTATTTCTAAAGGTGCGGATATTTTTAATTCTGCAATTGCAGTTGCACCTGTAACCAATTGGAGATACTATGATAATATTTACACGGAAAGATTTATGAGAACTCCAAATGAAAACGGAGAAAACTACGACGTAAATTCTCCAATTAATCATGTTAATAAAATAAAAGGCAACTATTTATTGATTCACGGTACTGCAGATGACAATGTTCACTTTCAGAACTCTATGGAGATGGTAAGTTCTTTAGTGAAATCGAACATAGAATTTGATTTTTTTGCTTATCCAAATAAAAATCATGGAATTTATGGTGGATACACAAGACTTCATTTATATAATAAAATGACAAACTTTCTTATAGAAAATTTAACAGAATGAAATTTCGAATTAAACTGGTATTAGTTATACTATTTATAAGCTCATTTTTAACTGGAAATTCCCAAAATAATATAAATTGGATTTCTTGGGATACTATGATCATGCAAAGAGCTTCTGATTCTATTAAAAAGAAGGTATTTATTGATTTATATACTAATTGGTGTGGATGGTGTAAGAGAATGGATGCAACTACATTTAGCGACCCTGTAATTGTAAACTACATAAAAAATAATTACTATACAGTGAAATTTGATGGAGAAACAAAAGACACTATTGTCTTTAATAATCATAATTTTTATAATTCAGATCCAAGCTTTAAAAAGTCTAATCCAAACTCAAGAGGAAAAGCCCATTGGTTTGCTCACTCAATATTAGATGGTAAGCTTTCTTATCCTAGCTATGTTTTATTAGATGAAAATCTTATAAGACTTATGGTTTATCAAGGTTATAAACAAGTGGATGAAATGCTGGGTATATTACTTTTTTTTGGAAATAATCAATATAAATACTACCACAATCATTTAAATTCTCAATGGAATAGTTCTAAAAAACTTTAGAATCTATTAAATTTACTTTTATGAAAAAAATAATAATTTCTGCATTTATACTTCTTTTTTTACAGAATTTTCATTCACAGCAATCGACATTAAACTGGCATACAGATTTAAACAAGGCTGTAAATATCTCTATAAACGAGAAAAAACCAATTATGCTTTTTTTTACAGGAAGTGATTGGTGTGGATGGTGTATGCGTTTAAAAAAAGAAGTGTTTAATTTTCCTGAATTTGAAACTTGGACTAAAGAAAACGTTGTTTTAGTTGAATTAGATTTTCCTAGAAGAAAACCATTAGACCCTAAAATTCTCAACCAAAATAGAGAGTTAGCTAGAATTTTTGGAGTTAGTGGTTACCCTACTGTTTGGTTTGTAAATCCTCAAAAATTAGACTCTAATAAACTTAATTTTATAAAGCTTGGAAAGTTAGGTTATTTGGCCGGAGGCCCTAGTAAATGGATTTCTACAGCAGAAAATTTTTTAATTAGCAATTAATTATATTGAAAATTTATCGTTACATACAAAACTACAAAGTTCAGATACTTGAAGATTCATTTGTTTTAAATGAGGAAAATACTCTGGCTAATACAGCTAAAATTTCATTTTATGATATTAACAATAATTTAATTGATACCAAAAAGTATGGCGTAGTTGATTTAGACAACATATATAATAAAATACTCAATAAAGAATCGATAGATGTATCCAAATGTTATATCAAAAATTTCTCTTTAGATCAATACAGGAAAAAGAACAATTTATCTGATAAAGAAAAAGTAGATCTTTTAAATTTCACTGCTGTTGACTCAATTTTTGAATCTGATAAAGTAATTGATTTTTCCTTGGCAAATTTTATTGGAGAAAAAGTCAATTTTTCAAACACCCATTTTGGATTAGGGAACTTAAGCTTTCTTAAATCTGAATTTGGAAATTTTCCAGTCCTTTTTAAAGGTACAAGTTATAGTGAAGGAAATAATATTTTTCAGTATACAAAATTTAATAATGGAAACGTAAATTTTGACAACGCAACTTTTGAAAATGGTAATTTAAGTTTTGTAAACACTTATTTTGGAGATGGTAGTACCTCTTTTAAAAACGTTCACTTTGGGAATGGAGATGTTTCTTTTGCATTTTCAACTTTTAATAAAGGAAATATATCTTTTGATAAATCAATTTTTAATGGTGATGAAATTAGTTTTTCTAAGGTTGATTTTGGATCTGGAAAAGTTGACTTTAGAAGAGTTATATTTGGGGATGGTGATATAGATTTTGAAGAAGTCAGTCTAGCCAAAAAAAACAAAGTAGTTTTTAGAAGAGCTAATTTTGGTTCTTCATCGGTAAGTTTCAGAGATGCTCATTTAGAAGGTTGTTCTGTAGATTTTGAAGAAGCTGAGTTTAAAAATGGCAAATTAAACTTTTTTAAATTCACTGCTCAATCAATTTCTTTAAACCATTGTTTTCTTAACTGTAATATCGATATGAGAATTGATGATTGCCATACAATTGACATTTCTCAATCTATAGTTCATAATATTATTGATTTTAATCCAGGTCTTACCAAAATGAATATTCAAGAACTCAATTTGTCTGGAGTTAGAAATATGGGCGATATTTTTATTGCTTGGGATGACAACCATGTACTAGATTTAATTTCCAATCAAAAATCTACTACTCTTCATGAAAAAGCAGAGCAGTTTCGATTATTGAAAGAAGAATTTAGAGATACTGGAAGATATTTAGATGAAGATGTTGCTTATGTATATTTTAAGAGATATGAACTCATGAGTGAATATCAAAAGACAAAAGAAAAAGGAATTATTGCCCTTATTTTATTTATGCCCAACTTTATATTTCAAAGATTAGTCTTTGACAAGGTTGGACTTTATGCGACAAATCCATTTAGAGTACTTTTCAGTATTGTAGTTGTAAATTTTATTTTCTCATTAATTTATACCATTTTCTATTCTGCTTCTAATATGCTCACGTGTATGGACAATTCTGTTAGTATTTTTGAGAAAATATTGGGTAATTTATATTTCAGTGCAATTACTTTCTTTACTGTAGGATACGGAGACTGTTCACCATTAGGATTTTTTAAAATACTTGCACCTCTTGAAGGATTTGTAGGAGTGTTTCTAATGTCTTATTTCACTGTTGCCTTTGTACGCAAAATACTGAGGTAGAAATACTGTTTTTTCCTTTAAATTTCTTACATTTGCAAAATAAATCCACTATAATATTCTATTATGAGCGAAACTGTAAAACTTAGTATTGAGGACAAAACATATGAACTTCCAGTCATTGAGGGGTCTGAAAATGAAAAAGCTATTGACATATCAAAATTAAGATCTCAAACTGGATATATTACAATAGACACAGGTTTTAAAAATACAGGTTCCACCACAAGTAGTATAACATTTTTAGATGGAGAAAAAGGAATTCTTAAGTACCGAGGGTATTCTATTGAACAGTTAGCAGAAAAATCAGATTTTTTAGAAGTTTCCTATTTATTAATTTATGGTGATTTACCCACCAAAATAGAATATGAAGAATTTAAAAGAAACATAACAAATCATACCCTGATTCATGAAGATATGAGGATATTTTTAGATGCTTATCCAACAAAAGCACATCCAATGGGTATTCTATCTGCAGCAGTGTGTACATTATCTACTTTTTATCCCGAATCTCAAAAACAAAACAGATCTGTAGAGGCTATTGATTTAACCATTCAAAGGTTATTAGCCAAATTACCAACTCTAGCAGCTTGGGCTTACAAAAACTCAATAGGACATCCTGTTAATTATCCAAAAAATAAGTACAACTATTGCGAGAATTTCTTACAAATGATGTTTGCTATGCCAGCTTTTGAATACGAACCAGATCCTGTAATTGTAGATGCATTGAACAAGTTGTTAATTCTTCATGCAGATCACGAGCAAAATTGTTCTGCATCTACTGTGAGAATAGTTGGTTCTTCTCAAGCAAATTTATATGCTTCAATTTCATCAGGTGTTTCTGCTCTTTGGGGGCCATTACATGGTGGCGCTAACCAAGCAGTTATCGGAATGTTAGAAAAAATAATGAATGATGGAGGAGGATTATCAAAGTGGATAGATAAGGCAAAAGATAAAAACGATTCTTTTAGGCTTATGGGATTTGGACATAGAGTTTATAAGAATTTTGATCCTAGAGCAAAAATTATAAAAAAAGCTGCTGATGATGTACTAGAAAAATTAGGAATTGTAGATCCTGTTTTAGATATAGCTAAAGAGTTAGAGGAAGTTGCTTTAAATGACGAATATTTCCAATCAAGAGGATTATATCCTAATGTAGATTTTTATTCTGGGATTATCTATAGAGCTTTGGGTATTCCTACAGAAATGTTTACTGTGATGTTTGCAATGGGTAGATTACCAGGTTGGATAGCTCAATGGAAAGAGATGATGGAAGAAAATCAACCAATAGGAAGACCTAGACAAATATACACAGGGGAAACGGAAAGAAATTATACTTCAATCGAAAACAGATAGTTAAGGAATACTATCCCAACTAATTTCATTATGAGATGCGTGATAAACGCATTTTGCGTTTTGTATTACTAGTATCTGTGGTGACTCGTGAATAACTTTAAAATCAGTTTCAATTTTTGTAGAAATTTCTCTGTATCTAAGTACATCTAGTAAAAAACAATTTTTAATTTTTGAATCTTCACCTATGTTTTCCAATCTATTTTTGGACATAGTGCTTATAGAACATCTAGTTGAATGTTTAAATATTAGTACTTTATTTGAAAAAGATAATTTAATTAAATCTTGTAATGTATCAGCATCGGATAATAAACTCCAATTGAATTTAGTGGAAGAAGAACTAAACCAACCCATAAAAAAATTCTGAAAATTAGGGTGGAAGACGGGATTCGAACCCGCGACCCTCGGTACCACAAACCGATGCTCTAACCAGCTGAGCTACATCCACCATTTAAGTTGACAAATATAAATAATTAAAAATTACTTTAAGTTATTTAATAAGAGAATAATCTAATTTGAATAATTATAATAAATTTAGTAGTTGTTAATTGTGATAGTTAATTATCATTATTACTTAGATGATATAATTTGTTAAATGAATTTACTCAAAACCCTTTGTTCAATACACGCTCCATCTGGAAATGAATCTGCCTTAAAGGAATATATCATAAATTATATTAATCTAAATATCCAAACTTTCAAAGTTAAACCAACAATTATTAAAGATGGTATTCAGGATTGTTTGATATTAAAATTTGGAAATCCCAAAACAGCAATTTTCGCCCATTTAGACTCTATAGGATTTACTGTTAGATATGGAAAAGAACTTATTAAAATCGGAGGTCCAAAGACTTACGATGGCATTGAGTTAGTAGGTAAAGATTCTAAAGGGGATATTGAGACAGAATTATATAATTATGAAGATGAAAAAGGAAATAAACATATTGAATATATATTTGATAGAGATATCGATAGGGCAACAGAACTAACATTTAAAGCAAATTGGAGAGAAGATGATAATTTTGTACAATGTTGCTATATGGACAATCGACTAGGTGTCTGGTGTGCTTTAGAAGTAGCAAAAACACTAAAAGACGGTATTATTTGTTTATCAACCTATGAAGAAGTTGGTGGTGGAAGTGTTGGATTTCTTGGAAAATATATTTACGAAAATTGGGGAGTTAAACAAGCACTAATTTCAGATATTACTTGGGTAACAAATGGCGTAAAGCATGGAGAAGGAGTAGCTATTTCTCGAAGAGACTCAGGTCTTCCAAGAAGAACTTATGTAGATCGAATTATTCAATTGGCCAAGGAAAGCGGTGTAAAATATCAAATTGAAGTAGAATCTGCCGGAGGAAGTGACGGGAATCAATTACAAAAATCTCCTTACCCATTTGATTGGTGCTTCATAGGAGCGCCTGAAGACAATGTACATTCACCCGATGAAAAAGTACATAAAGAGGATATTAGAAATATGGTATTACTTTATAAATTTTTAATGAAACACCTTTAATGGAATACGGAATTTGTATACTAGGAATAATACCATTAAGGAATGAAGCAAATGACCAAAGTGAAATTGTGTCTCAAGTTCTTTTTGGACAGCATTTTAAAATTTTACAAACTAAACCCAAATGGATTAAAATAAAATTAGCAATTGATAATTACCAGGGTTGGATATGTGCTAAGCAATATGAAGAAATCACTTATGAGGATTATGACAACCTTAATGTTAATGACTTTCCAATAGTTAGTAGCATATTTTCCAGTATTCAAAATCTTAATACTAATGAAAGTATTCCTATTTCAATGGGGGCTACTCTACCCTTTTTTACCAATGATATTGTAAAAATAAGAAAGTACAAATTCAAATTTTCTGGAGATATTTCTTCTAAAAATCCAAGTGATCTTATTAAATATGCTTATAAGCTCCTTAACACACCATATTTATGGGGGGGAAAAAGCGTTCTAGGTATAGACTGTAGTGGATTTACACAACTAGCGTTTTCACTTTGTGGAATTTACCTTTCAAGGGATGCTTATCAACAAGCAAAAATGGGAGAAAGTGTAAACATTGATAACATTCACCCAGCTGATTTAGTTTTTTTTAAAAACAATGATAATAAAATTAATCATGTTGGGATAGCACTTGAAAACCATCAAATAATTCATGCATCTGGAAAAGTAAGAGTTGATAATTTATCAAAAGATGGTATTCTTCTATCTAAAAATAAACAACTGACACATCGACTACATTCTATTAAAAGAATTATCGAATAAATGTCAAAATTACTGATTTTCAATAAGTTAAGATTTTTTTCTGAAATATTGTCATTTAAATTTTCTTGGTCCACACTTTGATAAATTAGTTGTAAATTATTATAAATATGGATTTTCAACAATTTACTAATAAATCACAGGAGATTATTTCTAATGCACAGCAAATAACTATTACAAAAGGACACCAATTTATTGAAAATGCGCATCTGTTAAGTGCTATTATTGAAGTAGATAAAAATGTATTTCCACATATTGCTAAAAAATTGGGTGCCAATCCAGAATTGATATCAAAAGCAAATAATAGTATTATCGAGTCTTGCCCAAAAGTATCTGGAGGAAATATTAATTTAAGTAATAGTGCTCAAAGAACTGTTGCTGAGTCGATTAAGTTTTCTAAAAATATGAAAGATGACTATGTTTCTATTGAACATCTAATACTTGGAATATTAAAAACAAGTGATGATACATCTCAACTTTTAAAGGACAGTGGTTTTAATATAGATGAAGTTAATAAAATTGTAAAAGAGTTAAGAAAAGGTAACCGAGTTACATCCTCTACTCAGGAAGAAACTTATAATGCCCTTAATAAATATGCTATTAACCTTAATGATAGAGCTGAAACTGGTAATCTAGACCCTGTAATTGGAAGAGATGATGAAATAAGACGTGTACTGCAAATATTAACAAGAAGAACAAAAAATAATCCAATTCTAATTGGAGAACCTGGAGTTGGTAAAACAGCAATTGCAGAAGGAATAGCTTATCGTATCGTAAGAGGAGATGTTCCTGAAAATTTAAAAGATAAACTTATCTTTTCATTGGATATGGGTGCATTAATTGCTGGGGCAAAGTTTAAAGGTGAATTTGAAGAAAGATTAAAAGCAGTTGTTAAAGAAGTTGTTAGCCAAGATGGTAAAATTGTTTTATTTATAGACGAAATACACACTTTGGTTGGTGCTGGTGGTGGTCAAGGTGCCATGGATGCAGCAAACATCCTAAAACCAGCTCTGGCAAGGGGAGAATTACGTGCTGTAGGTGCAACCACCCTTAACGAATACCAGAAATATTTTGAGCAAGATAAAGCATTAGAAAGAAGATTTCAGAAGGTTCTTATTGATGAACCAAATAGTGATGATGCTGTAAGTATACTTCGTGGAATTAAAGAAAAGTATGAAAACCATCATAAGGTTCAGATAAAAGATGATGCAATAATAGCAGCAGTAGAACTCTCAAAAAGATACATAACAGATCGTTTTTTACCTGATAAAGCAATTGACTTAATTGATGAAGCTGCATCTAAACTTAGAATGGAAATCAATAGTAAACCCGAGGAATTAGATGAAGCAGATAGGAAAATAATGCAATTAGAAATTGAAAGAGAAGCTATCAAAAGAGAAAAAGAAAAAGCCAAGGAAAAACAAATTTCTAAAGAAATTGCAGAGCTTAACGAACTAAAATCAGGACTTCAAGCGAAATGGGAGGCAGAAAAAAGTCATGTAGATGCTATACAACAAGCTAAGCAAGAAATAGAAAACTTAAAAATTGATGCAGAGCAAGCAGAAAGAAATGGTGACTTTGGAAGAGTTGCTGAAATAAGATATAGCAAGCTTAAGCAATTAGAAGAAAAGATTAACGAAGAGAAAAAACTTTTACTCATTTTACAAAGTTCATCTAAAATGATAAAAGAAGATGTAGATGCTGAAGAGATAGCAGATGTTGTATCAAAATGGACAGGAATTCCCGTAAGCAAAATGTTAGAGGGTGAAAAAAATAAATTACTTCGACTAGAAGAAGAACTTGGAAAAAGAGTAATTGGCCAAGATGAAGCTATTGAAGCGATATCAGCTGCGGTAAGAAGAAGTAGATCAGGACTTCAAGATGAAAATAAACCTATTGGTAGTTTCATATTTTTAGGAACTACTGGAGTTGGTAAAACAGAACTTGGTAAAGCCTTGTCTTCATTTCTTTTCAATGACGAAAATGCAATGACTAGAATTGACATGAGTGAATACCAAGAAAAGCATTCTGTCTCAAGATTAGTTGGTGCACCTCCTGGGTATGTTGGATATGAAGAAAGTGGTCAGCTTACTGAAGCTGTGAGACGACGCCCCTATTCTGTTATTTTATTAGATGAAATTGAAAAAGCAAATCCTGATGTGTTCAATATACTACTTCAGGTTTTAGACGATGGAAGATTAACTGATAACAAAGGAAGAACAGTTAATTTCAATAATACTATAATCATAATGACCTCTAATACAGGTGCTTTTCATATAAGCGATGCATATAACAAAGGAAAAGATTTAGATGAATACAAGATAACATCCTTGGTTATAAATGAACTTAAAGCAACGTTTAGACCTGAGTTTTTAAATAGAATAGATGAAACAATAGTATTTAAACCGCTCTCAAAAATGGTAATTTCTAAGATTGTAAAAATACAATTACAAGAATTAAATAAAATGTTAGCAAACAAAAACATAAAATTGAATATAAGTGACTATGCTGTGGAATATTTATCCAAAAAAGGTTACGAACCACAATTTGGTGCAAGACCAATTAAAAGATTAATACAAAAAGAAATTCTCAATGGATTATCTAAGGAATTATTAGAAGGTAAAATTAAGGAAGGAGACATTATTTTAATCGATTCATTTGATGAAAATATTGTATTCAGAAAAGATGACAATAAAGAAATAAATCTAAAAATTGATGAAAAAGTTAATATTTAAAATAGTTCTTTTTTCATTTCTAATATTTTTGGTTAGCTGTAAATCTACTAATCATTGTAATGAAATATATAATCTTATGAAGCAGCAAGAGGATGCATGGAATAATGGAAATATAGAAAACTTTATGAATGTTTATTGGAAAAACGACTCCTTAGTTTTTATTGGTAAATCTGGCATTAACTATGGATGGGACAAAACTTTTAGTAACTATAAAAACTCTTATAAAACCAAAGAACAAATGGGAACTCTGGAATTTAAAAATCTAATTTGTAATACTATAAATGATTCAACCCACATTGTTACAGGAAAATGGAGTTTAAAAAGAAACGACTCAATTGGAAATATAAATGGCTTTTATAGTTTGGTATGGGTTAAAAAGCAAACTGGTTGGAAAATTACTTATGATCATACATCTTAAATAACTTAAGTCTCAAACAAACAATTATATTTGCAACTAAAAATAAATAAAATGGCAGGAAATAGAACATTTACAATGATTAAGCCAGATGCTGTTGAATCCAACAATATCGGCAATATTACTCAGATGATATCAGACGCTGGATTTAAAATCAAGGCAATGAAACTTACCCAACTTACTAGAAGTCAAGCTGAAGAATTCTACGCTGTTCATAATGAAAGACCCTTCTATGGAGAATTAGTTGAATATATGACTTCAGGTCCAATTGTTGCTGCAGTTTTAGAAAGAGAAAATGCTGTAATTGAATTCAGAAATCTAATTGGCTCTACAGATCCAAATGAAGCTGAAGAAGGTACAATTAGAAAAAAATATGCAGAATCTAAGGGTAGAAATGCAGTGCACGGATCAGATTCTGATGAAAATGCTCAAATTGAAGCTGACTTCCATTTTAATAAAGAAGATCTAGTATAAATTATACTTTAATAATTTATTTACTAAGCCATTTCAATTTTTCTGATTTGGCTTTTTTTATGTAAAAAATTAATATTTCTTTAAATGGTATGAATTTTGGAGTAATAACTTATGTGAGAAAAACTTATTTCCTTTTAAGCATTATATTTCTAAGCATTCCTAGTTCTTCAAATTCTATCCTTAAATTAGAAAAATCTAAAGCAGATTCTAGCAATTTTGATTATTTACCTACTCTTACCAATAAAGCTTTTAAAAGAGGCGAAGAATTAACCTATAAACTTCATTATGGGTTTTTAGATGCTGCCTATGTTAATTTAAATATAACAAATGAAAAAACTAAATTTAAAGGTAGAGAAACATTTCATGTGATAGGTATTGGAAAAACTAACGGAATAACAGATTGGATTTTTAAAGTAAGAGATAGATACGAAACTTATATTGATGAAAAATCTTTAGTTCCGTGGTTATTCAAAAGAAGAGTTAACGAAGGTGGATATATAATAAATCAGGATTACAGTTTTGATAGATATAATAACAAAGTAATTACAGAAAATAGAAAAGAATATTATGTTTCTGATAATATGCAAGATATGTTATCTGCTTATTACCAAGCTAGGACTTTAGATTTGTCAAATATCAAACAAGGTGATGTAATATCTTTAAATTGCTTTATAGACGATGAAGTTTTTCCAGTTAAAATAAAATTTGAAGGTCACCAAACGGTTGAAATTAAACTAGGTAAATTTAAATGCTTAAAATTTACTCCTATAATACAAACTGGAAGAATTTTCAAAGACGAAAATGATCTTAGTCTTTTTATTTCAAATGATGAAAATCACATTTTAATAAAAGCAGAGGCAGATATTCTTTTTGGTACTATAGAAGTTGAGCTTACAGAATTTAATGGTCTATTAAATAAGGTTAATTGTAAGATTATATAAAAAAACCCGCCACAAGGGGCGGGTTTTGTAAATTCATAAAAGTATAGAATATTATTTTTTGATAAACTTTGAATTTAATATAGAACCATTACTTAAGTTTAATTCCATAAAGTAAACACCATTTGTTAAATTTTCAATATTTAAAGTAGCTTGGTTATTTGCTATGTTTTTTACCATAACAAGGTTACCAATCATATTGTAAATATTTACAGTATTGATACTATTTGTAGCTTGTATAGTAATTACACCATTTGAAGGATTTGGATAAATTGAAAAACTACTTGTCAATTCATCAATTCCAGTACCTGGAGTTGTACAAGAACCATACTGAAGAATTAGCGTGGTGTCTTGAGAAAATCCACCCAATAAATTATTTCTATCATTAAAAGCATTTGCATCTGCACAAGGTTGACCAGAAATATCTTCTTTACAAGACCAATCTGAACAATTACCATTTAAAATAGTAAAATGACCTCCAGCTGCATCTAATGAAGTGCTTCCTGACCAAATACCATCACCATCAGAATCGTCTAATAACAATGCATCATTTCCGCCTACAAATCCGCCACCAATGTATATACCGTCAGCTGATACGTTTCCAGCAATTAGGTCAGTATGTACATTAAATGTTACTGTATATGTTGGTGGTGGTGGTGGTGGTGCTGCAGCTGTTTTTTGATAAGTAAATCTCCACCATCCTGCTCCATTTCCTGCTGATTGAATATCAGCGTGAAAACCATCTCCTCCGTTAATCATAGTGATGATATAAGAAATTGATGTAGGAACAGCAGCTCCTGTACTAATTTCTCCACCATTGACTGCTTTAGGAAGACCCAAATGACCTCCAGTACCTGCAATGGTTAAAGTGTCACCAGACATTGACCATGTGTAAGTACCAGTTCCATCGTGAGGAGCAACAGGTGTACCACATTGTTCTGTAGTAACTCCTTGCCAATCTTCTAACCAAGTATTTCCATCCATATAATGCATATAGTTACCTGCAGCAGAAAAAGTAATAGAATCATCGAATATACAGGCTCTTGTAGTAGCATCTGCAGCTGAATTACTCCACCAATTCATAGCTCCTTGACCTTGATCTCCACAACCCATAGAGCCTGCACCAGTAACAAGTTTCCAAGTGCCTTCCATTTGAGCTGAAAAGCTAATGGAAATTGATAATAAAATTAAAGTATATATTTTTTTCATTTTGTTGAGTTAATTAATAATTATAATTTAAGATAAGCACTAATTTAAAAAAATTTATAATTTTTAATTAAAAAAAAATTAAAATAGTGTTTGTCTGACACTAAGATAAGGTTTTTGTATTAACTATTCTATTAACATATGTTAATATTTCACCTAAAATAGGTGTTGGAAACAAAATTATAATATAGTCGACGAAATCAAATTATAAATAGTTGGGTACATTTATAATAAAAAAACAATTTTAAAATGATTAAATGTCAAAAGCACTTATTTAATTTGGATCATAGTGAGAATTATCTTAATTGCGCATATAAAAGTCCACTTCTAAAAAAAGGAGAGCTACTGGCGATCAATGCTATAAAGAGGGAAAGAACTCCCTCTTATTTAAAACCCAATAATTATTTTGAAATTTCGGAAAAAATTAGGATAGAATTTTCGAAAATTATTAAGTCTCATAAGGAAGAAGTAGCAATAATGCCATCTAGTTCTTATGGATTTGCCAATGTTTTTAATAATATTAATTCCGATGGAAGTAAAGCTATTGTAGTTGAAAATGAATTTCCAAGTGGTTACTTTTCAGTAAAAAAATGGTGTTTTAAAAATAACATTCACTTAGAAGTTGTAGAACGAGATAAATTATCTGCTGAAGATTGGAATAAAAAAATTATAAATTCTATAGATTCTAATACTAGTGTAGTATTAATTTCTTCTATTCATTGGATGAATGGAACTAAATTTGATTTGAAAGAAATTGGTAAAAAGTGTAAAGCCAATGGCACTTATTTTATTGTAGATGGAACTCAATCTGTTGGTGCAATGTCTATTGATGTTAAAGATTTTAATATTGATGCTTTAATTTGTGCAGGATATAAATGGTTATTTGGGCCCTATTCTATGGCACTTGGCTATTTTTCATCCAAATTCAGTGACGGAATTCCGATTGAAGAATCGTGGATGAATAGAACCAATGCTCAAGAGTTCAGCAACTTAACAGAATATGATTCTAAATATAAACCAATGGCAGGTAGATACAATGTTGGAGAAACTACTAATTTTATTCTTTCTCCAATTATGTTAAATGGTTTAAATCAAATCAATAAATGGGGAATCAATAATATAGAATCTTATTGCAAAAAACTTTCCGAAATAGTAATTAATGAGCTTAGCCCTTTAGGAATAGCTTTTGAAAATGAAAATTATTTCGCCTCTCACCTTTTCTCTCTTGGATTACCGGATTATTTAAACTTATTGACTTTTAAAAAGATTTTAGAAGAAAAGAAAATAAGGGTCTCTGTTAGAGGATCTAATCTTAGAGTATCAATTAATGTTTTTAATGATGAAAACGATATAAATAAATTAGTAGAAACAGTAAAAGAATTTATTTAACTATTAATTTGATTTAAAACCTTTTGAATTATAGCACAAGAAATTTCAATTTCCTCATTAGAAATATTTAATGGTGGTGCTATTCTAAAACTTTCAGGACATGAAAGAAACCAAAAGCTAAGAACTCCATTTTCTTTACATCCTTCAACAACTTTTTGAACTGTTTCTGGATTTTTCATTTCAATGGCAAAAAACAATCCAATTCTTCTTATTTCTATAATTGAAGGGTGTTTTAATAGTTTTTCAAAATAAATTCCTTTTTTCTCAACATTCTCAACTATTTTTTCTTTTTGAAATACTTGTAAACTAGCCAATGCTCCAGCACAAGATAAAGGGTGTCCTCCAAAAGTTGTTATATGTCCAAGAGTAGGATTCATTGTGAATAGAGACATTAATTTTTGACTAGTTACTAATCCTCCAATTGGCATTCCTCCTCCAAAAGCTTTACCAACTGTTAGTATATCGGGAACAATTCCATAATGTTCAAATGCAAAAAGTTTTCCTGTTCTTCCCATACCAGATTGAATTTCATCCATTACCAATAGTATACAATTTTCATCACAAATTTTTCTAAGTTTTTGTAAAAATTCTTTAGAAGCTATTCTTACCCCAGCATCTCCCTGTATTGGCTCTATTATTACGCAAGCAACTTGATGGTCGATAAAGTCTAAAGCCTCTACATCGTTAAAAGGCAAATGAAATACATCTGGCAAAAGTGGTCTAAAAGCGTACTTTTTATTTTCATTTCCTGAAATACTTAAAGATCCATGAGTAGAGCCATGGTAAGCACCTTTAAAAGACACAATTCTTGATCGTTTGGTAGCTCTTTTGGCTAATTTCAATGCAGCTTCATTAGCTTCAGTTCCAGAGTTAACTACATATAAACAATTTAATTCTTCAGGTAGCAACTTTGTGAATTCTTCAGCCAATCTATTTTGAATACTTTGGCTATACTCCCCAAATACCATTACATGTAAATGTTTATTTATTTGTTTTTTTATTTGATCAATGACATATGGATGTTGATGTCCTAAGTTTGAAACTGCTATTCCAGCAATTAAGTCAAAATATTTTTTTCCAGATTTATCGTAAATAAAAACACCTTCTGCTTTATCTACTTCTATTCCAAAAGGAAAATTTGTTGTATTTGCAAGAAAGGGAGTGTACATAATGTTTATAAATAGAATTCTAAAATAATTTAAATTATAGAACCTAGTAAGATAAATTGTAGATATATTATAAATTCGCATAAACTTAAAATAAATCACTATGTCTAAAGGTTTTTATCAAATGCCATACCCAGAAAATGAATTGGTTAGAAATTACGAA
>Ga0206682_10000790_pt1 | contig 33079 bp, 37 predicted proteins | sample M240m12015metaG_FD_155444 | JGI IMG/M metagenome (GOLD analysis project Ga0206682, IMG submission 155444) | Ammonia-oxidizing marine archaeal communities from Monterey Bay, California, United States - M2 40m 12015 | ecosystem: Environmental > Aquatic > Marine > Intertidal zone | place: USA...
AAATCCAATGTATCTTTGCCATACTTTTTATACTCTGCAATGCGTTCCTCTAATATTTTAATATTAAATTCATTCATTTCCTTTGCAATTTCCTGATCAGTTTTTTTGGATTGCAATAAACTGTTTTCAAATATTTTCACCCTGCGTTCCTGAATTGCATCATATCCAACCAAACGCAATTCATCAATTTCTTTTAAACGTTGATTGGTTGTTGCATTAATATCAACAATTTCATCTGCACTCTCTTGTTCAATAACTGCAATTTGTTTATTTAAAACCTTTCTGTTTGCCACCTCTTCAACCCTTAAATCCTCTTTACGTTCCGTAAAATTAATTTCTAATTGGGCCAATTCTTTTTTATTTATTTTATCATCTGCCTTTTTCTTTTCATATTCTTTTTTTAGGGCATTATTTAACAGAATAAAACGTTCATTGTGTTTGTTTGTTAATACACGTATTTCCTCTTTTGCATCCGCCTCAACATCTTCAATTTGCCGTGTGCCTGATAAATTTACCAATGCAGATGCATCAGTAATATTTGTATCAATATTTTCCCCACGTTTCATGCGTAATTCAATAATTTCCAATTCTTTTTCAATTAGTTTATCCAATTCCGCAATTTCTCGTTCACGTGCGGTATCACGTAAACCTGCATTCATTGATCTGATTTGTTCACGTACTTTTAAAATTTCTTTGTACAAATCCAATTGATCTTTTAAATCAACGTTTACAGGATTCCGTTTTGTTCTTGTTTTCTTTGGTTTGTCTTTGCCTGATCCTGTACCTGTTGTTGTTTTTGATTCCTGCACCTGTGCGGTTGCCTGTTGTTTCATCAACTCAATCAATTCATCCTTAATTTTGGATTTTTGTGCATTCAACCTGTTTAAAACTTTATCATTTTGGTTTGCCTGTTCCGTTAAAATCCCACGTGTATTTTCATAATCACCAAACCCCTGTAAAAATTCTGTGAATGCATTTTGGCCCCATGCTTCCTGCACACCAACCTGTAATTTTAATTGTTCCGTTTCTAACTTTGCAATTTCTGATGCCAAAATTCCAAATTTTGTACGTGTTTCATCCAGTTTTATTTTTTTCCTGATATTATCCATTATTTGATTTTGAACAATATCCAATTCCTTTAAAAACTTTGTTTCATCCTGTATGTTTTCCAGTGTTGTGCCGTACTTTTTATTTAAATCATCAATCAGTTTTTCACGTTCACCATTAGTTTTGTTTGCAGATTTTATTGCACCAACCAATACATCCAACTGTACTGTTTCCTGTTCCAATTTTACTGCGGAATCTGCGGATGCCTGTTGCAATCTGCCGTTGATTTCTTCCATCTGTTCAGATTCAGTATTTACAACGTTCATTGCCTCGTATAACTTATACAGGGCCAATATGATTATACCAAATATGTTTGCCTGTAATGCTTTGCCCAATGATGCAAAACCTGCTTTTAAACCTGCAATACCTGATTTTGCCAGTGTTAAACCTTTGGCCATTATTCCTGATTGTGTTCCCATCAATTTCATTGATGATCCCATTAATCTGTTTGCCTGTGATGATAAACCAACAACAATTTTATATTGTATCCATGCTTTTGTTAAACCAACAACAACATCCAATATTGTTTCCAAATTATCTGCCAAAAATTTGATGCCATTTTTCATCATATCACCAACACCGCCTGCCTCATTTGCTTTTAAAATGTAACCATCCCATGCAGATGTGAGTAAATCCAATGATCCGCCCAATGTATCCAATTGCATATCCGCCATGATCTGTGTTGCACCTGCGGAATCATACAATGCCTGTGTTAATGTATCAATGTTGTATGTATTATCTGCCAATACTGTACCAATGGTTGCACCTCGTTTACCGAACAATTCCAATGCGGTTGCATTTTTATCTGTACTGTTTTGGATCATGCTCATGGCCTGTTCAAATGTTAGGCCCTGTTTTGTTAATTCCAAAAATACGTTACGCAATCCTGTACCTGCGGTTGATGCATCAATTCCGTTATCTGTTAATGTACCCAATAATGCGGTTGTTTCCTCAATGTTTAAACCTGCATTTTTTGCAACAGGTGCAACGTTACCCATTGCCGTACTGAATTTTTGCATATCCAATGATGAACTGGAAAATGATTTACTCATTACATCCGTTACACGTGCAGTTTGTTCCGTTGATAAACCAAAACCACGCACTGTTGCACCAACAACTGTTGCGGATTCTGCCAAATCTGTGCCTGTTGCACTGGCCAAATTCAGTGTTGCCTCTGTAACATTTTTTATTTCATCCTGTGTAAATCCTAACTTTGCAAATTCTGTTTGCAGGTTTGCAACCTCCTCTGCGGTAAACCGTGTTGTGGATCCGTATTTCATTGCATCATCCGTTAAACCTTTCATTTGTTCACGTGATACACCCAATACTGATGCCAAATTTGCGGTTGCCTGATCAAATTTTTTCACTGTATCAAACACATTACGGATCACCATTGCACCGCCCATTGCAATACCCAATGATGCAAATGCACCCTGTAATTTGCCCAATGCACTGCGGTAATTACCAACGTTCCTGAAATTATCACCAACAGTTTTATCCAATTTTTTCAATTGTTTATCACCTGAACGTGCGGATCTTGTAACCTTATCATATTGCATTTGCAATTTGCGGTATTCTTTTGTGTTCTTTTTTCCTGCCTGTTCTAATTTTAACAATTCTGCACCCAAACGTTTTGATTCATTTTTTTGATCACGTGTTGCCTTTACCAATTTTTTGTATGCATTTGTTTCCTGATCCATCAACTTTTTTTGCCTCTGTTGTTGTTTCAATAAACGTTCTTTTTCCTGTGATTCCATTTTGGATGTGCGAATTTTATCCTGTTGCAACCGTTCCAATTCACGTTCCGCCTGAATTTGGGCCTTTGTGGCCTGTGCCTTTGCTTTATCAACCTGAACAGATTGTTTCATTGTGGCATCCGCCTGTGCAACGGCTTTACTCATTTTATTGATGCCCTCTGTTGATTTTTTCAGTGATGAATTTAATGTTTTGGATATTGTTGTTGCAGTTTTTTTCAACCCAACATTCATTTTATCCAATTCAGTTAATGTTTTTTTTGCGGAATCCCTGATTTCTTTGTACAAATCTGCCTCTGCAATATCACTCCTTTTTATTTGCCCACTTGCCATATTCTTGTATTATTGTATAATATTCAACAACTGTTGTTTCTTTTAAATTTACTTTAAACCCCAACCATTTTGATAAATGTAAAACCGTTGTTTCAATGCTTTTACCATCACCAAAATTTATGTTTAAACGTTCAATTTTTGCATCAACAATTTCAATTTCTGTTAATTTAAAACGTTTATTTGTTTGAACATAATCACATTGTAATTTTGCTTTTTTACGCAACAAATTCATGTAACGTTCAAACTCTTTTGATAAACCAAACCGTACCAAATACTGATCATACAATTTATCATATTGTATTTGGTTGTTTTTTTCATCATCAATCAGATCAATTGTAACATATTTTAAATATCCATCACTGCATTTCTGCCAGTTATACATTGGCATTTCATCAATTGATTCCCAATATTTTACGTGCGTATTTAATGTATTGTTGCCTGATCTGATCCGCATATATTTCCAAATTCTGTTCATCCAATCCTAAAATATTTGTGTTCCACCATAATTGATTTTCCATTACTGATGCATCTGCATTAATTAAAATGCTATCTTTTAACACAGTAATAAACATTGATTGATAAAATGCACCTGTATCCTTTAATGTAAATGGTGTACCTGCACGTTTTATTGGATTTATTGCCTGTGTTGCAGGTGAATACAATCCAATTACTTCATCAAATTTATTCACACCACGTTGAAACAACTGATCCTGCCTGATAAGATCCAACACCAATTTTTTAATTTGCGGTGTGTTTGCCTCATACCATGCCAATGCATCATCCAATGTTAATGCCTTTTTTAAATGCGTTTCAACCAATGTATTGCCAATCATATTTCAAATTTACGAAAATTTAAGGTTTTTTATATAATAAAAAAAAGGGATGTAAACAAATACATCCCCTTTTTAATATTTAAAACCATAAGTTAAACAGATTTTTTCACTGATTTTCTGTTTACTTTTTTAGGATTGCACAATTTGTATGCCTGTTTTACTGTTTCACTATTCAAATAATGAAATTGTTTTAATGCATCTTTTTGTGTTAAATCTTTTAAAACCTCAACCCTAAATGTTGATTTTCCAACCGTGATATATTCTGTTTTTCCCATAATTTTATGCCGTTACTGTATTAACTGATCCCTCAAATCCTGTTTTTGCAACTGATAATTTAAGGTTTACACCTGATGCCAATCCTGCACTGGTATAATCAACAATGTACGTGCCATCTGGCCCCTCTGTAACTGCATCAATTGTAACCGTTGTACCTGCATCAACATTTTCCAATAACCAATCACTGGATGCCGTTGCACCTTTGTACAGAATTGGATTGTATGCCGTTCCATAATCTAAATTTGCATTAACAGTAATTGCGGTTGTTGTTGCACTTGAAACTGTTAATTCAACATCCAATAACCCCTCTAAACTGTTAAAATCAATTCCTGATTCCTCTGCGGTGATCATTTTCATTGTTGATTCATCAAACAATCTGTTGAAATCAAAACCTAACATGATTTTTTGAACTGTTGAATCTGTTGCAAACATAAATTTTGGATCCCATGAATCATTATCCACTGGTATTGGGTATAAAAAACCGCTAACCTCTGATCCAATCAAATCACCCTCAACATCAACAATGTAAATTCCAAACTGCACACAACGTGATGCCTGCAATTTTCCTAAAAATGTTGGTGTTGAATCATCCTGCCATAATTCACCTGCAAAGGATCTTACACCTTGACGTAAATATGCTTTACGGCCACTGTTTGCCTCCTCAAATAATGAATCCGCCTTTGGTAATTCAACGTTTTCAAATTTAGGTAATGGAAACCAACGTTTTGATGCATCCGCCTCATTAACGTAATCACTCCATGTTGGTATTGATGCACTCAAATCAATACCGTTTTTTGTACCATCATTTGCCATTAAAGGCACTAAAATTAAGGAACTTGTTATTCCCTGTACAGGAACACAGTTTGGTACACCTGTGTTACTTAAACCTGCATTACAATCACATGATTTCATATGTTTATTTTTTTAATTATTATTAATTTATTTAATTCTGTTTAACATTTACAATTTGCACGGTATTTACTTAACGTAATATTCAATGAAACACCTGATAAATTGGCATCCAATATGTTTTCAACTGCACCCTGATCCGTTTCAACACCAAAACGTGAAAATGTTTTGTATGTATATTCATCAACAGTTTTGTACATTCTTAAACTTTCAACCGTTTTAATAAATTCCTGCATCAAATTTCCCATTGGTGTAACCACTTGTTTACGGTGATCTGCCGTGTAATACTGTGATGGATCCGTTTCATCTAAAAAAAACAGATTTGTAACAATATCACGTTCAATGGCGGATTCCCTGCCGTATCCTGTTTCACTGATTATTTCCAGTAACCAAATCAACGGCAATTTTTCCTCTAAATTATTTGTTGCAATTGTCCATTCACGGTTTGTTGCCAATTTCGTACCTGTAATAAAAAACGGTTTTTGCAATGTGCAAATACCATCCAAATTAATTACAGGATCCGTTTCAACCAACTGTGTTGCAATTATCCATTCATCAACAGATACATCATTGATCAGAAACACAACACCATTGGAATCAGTAATTGTTTTACCAACTCTGGCCCATTTTGTATGGCAAAAATATGTTTTACCATCTGTTGCATTGTATTCACCATCAATTTTATTGTTGATGTGATCAATAATTTCCTGTATTTCAACGGTTGCATCAATCATATCCAATACGTTGTCAATTTTTTATGCCCATTGTAATGTGGGTAATCACTGGAATTATCACAAATGTATTGTTGAATTGCATGATACGTAAACACTCCCTGATTATAACGTGTATAAATCTGTTGTGATAGTGTTGAAATATTTTTGCTATTCTCGCCAACAGGTGCAACATTTCCTGATACCCAAACCTGATTTATCTGATCCTTTAAGTATTCAAAATAAATGAATCCTTTGATCATATCAACCATACCATCACTGATAATAATATTACATGTGCCACTTTCATGCATAAATGCATTATAAATTGCCAAATACTTTGGATCCTGTGGTACAAAAGTTAATGGATCTAAATCGGCCACAAATAAATTATACAAATCAACACCCAACAATTCTGCCAATAATCTGTTTGTGTACAGATCAATGTAACCGTTGATTTTTTGTTGTTCATAAATGCCTGTTGCCAATTCCCATTTACCTTTGCCAAAATCTGCGTATGTGATATTTAAAACGTTTGCCATTGTAATATTATGGTTTTATAACTGCATCATTTTTTATTTGATGCAGTTTTTTTAATTGATTTTTTTGCTTTCACTTTTGATGGTGCCACCTTTTTTTTAACAACAGGTGCAGATTTTTTGGGTTTTGGATCCGTTGAATCAACAATTTTTCCAACAACTTTATTTCCTGCACTGCGTTTTTTCTTTTTTGATTTGCACCCCTCACATTCGTTTTCTGCATGATCATCACAATCACCAATGCAATCATCATTTGGTGCCATACTGGCAATCCCATTTGATAACAAATATTGTGATGTGTTGCCGTTTGAATCAATAATTTGATCCTTTTTTAACGTTCCCCAATCTTTTAATATTTTTAATTTCATAATGATTGTTTTAATCTGTTAAACAAATATTTATTTTGTGATTGCAGTTAATGCCGTTGCAATATCAGTACATTTCATAAATGCATCTTCATGAACTTTTGGCACAAAAAATTGGATTCTTTGTAATGCTTTAACAGTAACAATTTCATGTTCAAAATTATCATTGTTTTCATAACTAAAATCAACCGTTACACCTTGTCTGTCTAAAATTTGGCCCTTTGTAGAATCCAAAACATAAAGTGAATTTGGTGAAACCAACGGTGATGTAATTACCTGCATTCCATTCAAAACTGAATCACCATTGGCAACAAAGTTTGGCAATAAATAATCACCCTCTGAATTTTTTGCATGCATGAATTTAACCCAATCATTGTAATTCATAATGATTGTATCTGCATCATATGCCATTTCCTGCCCAAACGTATAAATTTGTGCTTTCATTGCACCTGTTAATTCGGCCAATGTTGATGATGAAAATGCCCCAGTAAAAGGTGCCAAAACATTTGCAGGATCAAACACAGAACTGATTGAATCAATTGAAACAATATCTGATGTACCCTGTAAAACTGCACTGTCTGCCTTTAATCTGATTGATGATGATACAAGATTTTCAATTTCAGATGTAACAAAACTGTAATCATCCATCATATCAATACACACATCAACATAATCACGAACTTTTGCAATTTGAACTGTACGTGTTTGCCATTCAACATCTGTTGCTGTTGTGTTTGTTGCACAATTTATCACAACCCCTGCATCCCTTGTTACACTTTTTTGTTCTCTGTATTTGATGTACTCTGTATCAACGTTTGTACGTCTGAATAAATCTGTAATTCTCGTTTCTGATCTGTACGGAATATCAAACGTTTCATTGATTAATTGGCCATAAACTTCACCCCTGTTGGTGCCTAAATTTGGCGGATTGATTTCCTTTGCTTTTAAAGACAAAGAAACAACCCCTGATTTTTGGGTAATTAGTTTTTTTAATGCATCTGCCTTTTCAACAATCATATCTTTGATTGATTTTTTTGCAACAGGTGCATTATTTTTTGCATTTTCTTTTATTGCATTTATTGAACTTTCAAGATCTGCAAATTTTTTCTGTAATTCATCAGATTTGTTTGCAGATTTAATTGCATCCAATTCATTTGATAATTCAGATTTCATTGTTTCAACATCAACTGATGATGCAAAACCGTTTGTTTTTTCAGCAATTTTTGCCTCAAATTTTTCAATCACCTGTTCAGGTGTTAATGGTGTATTTTCCATTTTTTTAATTTTTAAATATTAATAATTTATTTTTATTTCAGATCATTTAATTTGTTTTCACTCCATACACGCATTGCCTCACCGCCCCATAATAAATATGAAATTGTGCCACATGCTTTTGTATCATTGGCATCATAATATGTTTTTGCCCTACTTAAATAAGCATAAACACGTTTTAATACATCCAATGAAAAACCACGTTTTGCCACAATATCTGTGGCCCTTTGTTTTCCAACATTGGTTGCACATTTGTTACCAACTGCACTGTTTAATTCAATCCCTTTTTTGGCATTATCAACCGCCTGTTGTGGGTAATCATTAAACGTTTGTTTGGTGTGAAAATAATCATCAAATCCACTCCAATTGAATGTTTGAATAATAGGTGTTTGTTTAACGGCCAATTGTTCTTTGTTGAACGGATCGGTGTTTGCAACATCAATTAAACGTGCATTCAAATATTTTAATTTCATTTCCAAATCATATAAACGTTCATCTGTTCCTTTGCCACTGGTAATGGCTTTCACAATGATATTCATTTGATCAGTTAATGATTTTTGTATTGTTTGTTTTTCCTGTATTGTTTTAAATACATCAATTGTGTTTGCATATTGGTTTGCACCAAATGTTACTGCGGATCCCTCCCACAATTTTAATTCTTTAATTTCAAAATATCCTGTTGATTCATCAGGATCATCCGCATCCTTTGTTTCAACTTCAATATAATTTGTTTTATCTGCAATGTACTGGAAACCAATACTGTGTTCCGTAATTATTCCATCCTGATAATCACGCAATGCATCATCACCTTTTGTTGATGTACCCAATTTACCAACCGCAAATAAACCTGTTTCATCCTCTTGTAATGATGTAAATTTACCAATTTGATGTTCCCAATCATGATGCCGTAAAAATGCAATTTGCCTGTTGGATCCTGAATTTACACCCCTATCATTCAAAGATTTTTTAAATGCACCCTTTCGGATCAAATCATTATCAGAATCAATTGTATCAAAAACAGATAAATAAATTGCCACCTCACGTGCAGATAAATCAATATCTTTTATTTGTGTTTTTGCCTGTTTTATGTTGTACGTTGAAAATGGTTTTTCCATAATTATGCAAATTTATATAACAAAATTAGTTAAATTTGTTCAAATATCTTAAAAAAAAATGACATGGCAAATGATTTTTGGACTTCAATATTTGGATGGTCTAACCAAAACACCGATAAATTCATGCAATATGTGAACAATACAAAACAAAGTTATTACGGTGTAAAAGATGCAGTATGGGTTGATACAAATAAACCTTTTGAACTGTATTTACAGGTGCCTGAATTACGTACTGTTATTGATAAACGTGCATCAATGATGGCATCAGGATTGCCAGTTTTGAAAAATACTGATGGTGAAATTATTACTGATCATCAATGGGTGCATGATCTAATCAGTAAACCAAATCCAACACAATCATGGGCGGATGTTATTTATTCATTATCAGTTAATGATGGATTGTTTGCCAATGCATTTGCATATTGCCCAAAACGTTCATTTGATATTCGTAATTTAATTGTGCCATTGCCATCATCAAAAGTTAAATTAAAATTATCAGGCCGTTATTTGGATCAAATGGAAACAGGCGGAATGATACAAAATTATCAATTTTATTATGATGGCCGTAAATTTGAAACCATTGAAATTGATGATATGGTTTACATCAACACACCTGATGGCATTCATTTGGTAAATCCACGCAACAGAATTGAAACCCTGCGATACCCATTATCAAATATCATTGCACAATACAAAAAACGTAATGTGTTGTTGGAAAATTTATCTGCCATTGGAATTTTATCATCAAATCAATCTGATTTGGGCGGATCACTCCCAATGGATCCTGCGGAAAAACGGCAAATACAAAAGGATTGGATAAAACGTAATGCAGATCAAATTGTAATTACTGAATCAAATGTTGATTGGACTCCAATGAGTTATCCAACAAAACAACTGATGTTATTTGAGGAACTGGATGCAGATAAAATGGCCATCATTGATGCGTATGGTTTATCACAGTATTTGTTTTCATCAACAAAAGGTGCAACGTTTACCAATGTTTTTGAAGGTATGCGTATGACATATCAGGATACAATTATTCCTGAAACGGAACAATTATATGCAACCCTTTCACATCAATTGGGCCTTACGGATCAGGGATTGAAATTGTGTGCAGATTTTTCACATGTTGCCGTACTTCAAAAGGATCAGGTATTACAATCTGATGCAATGGATAAACGTGCAAATGCAGTGTTGAAAATAATTGAATCAGGTGTTGAATTATCTGATGATGAAAAACGTGCATTATTGGGCATCAATAACAACAACGGTTATTAAAATTTGCCCCAACCTGATTTGATCATTGCGTTCATTCGTTCCTGTTCAATAAACATCATGTATTTATGAAAACGTTTAAATGCCTGAATCAATCTGTGTATTTGTTTTCCTTTCATTTACTTTCCTTTCATTTCCTTTGTTGGATCATGTTAAATTATGTTTAACACATGTTAAACACATGTTATTTATCCAAATAAAATTCATGTGATTGTTTAATAATCAACGTATCCTGCACAATTGATCCATCAATATTTTGTTCAACAGGTTTGCAGTGATCCAAAATGTAATTAAATTGGATCATCAACAGGATCATACACAGGCCCATTGCCAGTATGGCCCAATGAACAGGATGCCAATTTTCGTTTTTCATGCCATAAATATAATGAAAAAAAAATGCAGGTATTTTCCAACCTGCATAAAAAACATCATGATCACTATTAATAAACTGATGGTTTTTTAAACCCTTACATGTTACAAATATAACGTTTTTGGGCCTTTAACGTAAATGTTTAAACAATGATTGAATAAACATTGATAAACCTGCAATGCAATCAGGTGCATCATCATTTTTGTTTTTACCCTCTTTACTGAATGATAAAACATTATCAATAAACCTGATTGATTGTGGCACATCATAACGCACAAAGTTAAATTTGTTTAATACAAATGCAGATTGCATAATGATCCGTGTAATTTTATTCTGTGTATTGGCTACCTGTAACACACGTGTTTTGGTATTACGTTGCAATTCACGTGCAAACATTGCACCCATACTGTTTGATTCAACACGGCAATAATTGGCCTGCCATTTATCCAACATTGATGCAACCATTGGTATTGTAATATCAGTGTTTGATTTATCAAATACATAATCAACAATGTAAACCTGATCACCTACAATGGCCCCAATGGCACATGCAGTGTAATCATTTCCTGTATCTGAAACATCAACATACCCAATGCAACCCTCAATTTTGTTTTTAACTTCATCAAATTCATCAGGATCAACAATGTTTATTTCACCAAATAACATTCCTTTCAGATCCATTGGTTGTTGTTGGTATTCTGCCAACCAAATTTCCTTTGCAGTTTTTTTCCGTTTATCCAAATATTCTGCGGTACTCATAACCGCACTGCAAAATGATTCATCATTTTCATCCAATGCCTGCACCATAATGGATTTATCATATGCACCATCCGCCATTTGGTATCCAATTACATCATTTACAACCCAACGTGTGCCAATATCAATGCGTTTGCATCCTGTTTCAAATCGTGAATCATGTGTTGCCTGTTTCCACTGGATCACACGTGCATTCATATTATCATTCAATGCATCATCAATACCCCTGTACAGATCATCAGTAATGGCCACCTTTGATGCACCAAATCCAATGATTGTTCCGCCTACACCTGCACCAAAATAACCAACCTGTTTTGATTTGTTGGTGTTCCATCCCTGTAAATTTGCTTTGTCAGATGATAAACATACATCAGGAAATATTGTTGCAAATTTTTCTGATTTAACAATATCACGTACATCATATGAAAATTTTGTGTACAGTGTTGCCGTACATGTGTTCCGCATTACTGATTCTGTTGGATGATTTCCCAACACCCATGCACAATAAATTGATGTGATATATGATTTCCCTGCACGTGGCGGTAATGAAACAGATAATGATTTTATTTTATCATCTGAAATATCCTGCATTGCATCTGCAACATCACGTAAAAATTCACGATCTGCAAAAAATTCTGCATCATAAAACAAACAGAATTGCCAAAAATCACGTTTGCACAATTCATAATACAGATACAAATTGATTAAATCTGTTTTATTTTTTGCCATTTTTTAGGTGTTCACGTATTTCATCCGTTGTTAATGCAGATAAATCAGGCCTGTTGGTTTGTAAATTTACATCCTGCCTTTCAACATATCCACGTGAACGCATTTTGCATTTCATGTAAAATATTGTTGCCGTTGTATTGCCATCCTGAATTTGATTGTACAACTGTGATTCAACAAAATCATGGGCCTGTTCCGCAACATCATTTACCTGTTCCGCATAATCAGGATCATTGTTGTACCAATCATAATGTGTTGATCTGTTGATTCCAACAGTTTTGCATGCGGTTGATACAATGCCCAATGATGCAATCAATGCATCAATCATTGCACCCTTTTTTATAGTGTTGGTTTTTGTTGGTTTTTTGGCAACACGTTTTACCTTTTGTTTAACAGGTTTTTTATTTGTTGATGTTGTTTTTTTCTTTGTTGCCATACCGTTTAAAATATCAGATTCACCAATAAAATTATACCTGCAACCATTGCAATGCGTATAAATGTTAATTTTAAACTGGATGGATCAATTAAATATAATTTAAATGATGCATGTGTTGCATGTGGTAAAAACAAATGAATAAACCTATCAATGCAGAATAAAACAAACATTACTGGCAAAAATGCCACACCTAATATTTTTTTATACATTGGCATTTTTTTAATTCGTTTTGCCCTTTCGTTTTTGATTTCATCAATTTTTTTATCAAATGAATCATCAACTTTTTTTACCTTTGTTGGTTTTGCTTTTTTCATTTCCTTAATTGTTTTACGTGTTAAACTTCGTTTTTCGGATCTGTTCATTTTACAAATATAATAAATTAGAAAATGGGATGCATTTTATGGCATCACAACCATCTGCACCCCATTCACATAAAACATAACCTTTCAAATTTACAATATTTTTTATTTAAAACACGTTTAATGCGGTGAAAATGGTTTTTTGTGCATTACACCCACATCATCAATTAAACCTTTTAAATGGGCATCAAATGCCCTCTGCATTGATCCTTTGTTTGTTCTGCACATCACATTGTTGATGCGTTCACTGTATTCAATTAAATTAACACTGTTGTTTGCCCTGTGGCAAAAATCATGCATATCAGGTATGGTAAAAAATCCGCCCTGAATACTGCAATTTGGTTTGGATAATAAGTATGTACACATTTCATCAAACGTTTTTGGTATTTGATTGTTGTAATGGTATGCCTGATCCTGTTTGTTTATATCATTCATAAATCAATTATTTCATCAATTTGTTTTTCAATTGTGCCTGTGCCGTTGCACTGATCACATTCAACATCAACATAACACCCACCGCAACACATTGATGCAACACGGCCACATTCCTGCATCATTTCAACCGTGCCATCACCATCACATTCATCACATTCACATTCAATTTCATCATCATTGTGATCCAATTCATGTGATAAAAAACATTCTGTTGATTGATCTGCAAATTTAACGGTGTATTCCGTAACCTTTGTTTTTTGCATTCCACTGGTTTGCACATAAACAACTGTGATTATTTCAGAATCAATAACCAATCCAATTTGTTTTGTTTTTGTTACAATTACCTGATCATGCAGATCAATTATGTTTGGGCCTGTGTGATTTGATTTTATCATGTTTGTTGGTTTTATATTAAAAAAAAGGGCATGTATTACCATGCCCCTGATGTGTTGTTTAAAATGATGGATCACGGTACTGTTCCATTGTTCCAAAAATAATTGATACCTTTGCAAAATTTTTGTATTTTTTTGTTACACCATCAATGATCATCATTTGGTTGTAATAATTATCTGCATTTGGATCCTCATACAAATGTTGGTATGATTCAATTCCGCAATCTTTTAATAAAATTTCCGTTGATCCCCAACCGTATTGTTTGTAATACTTGTTTGCCAATGCTTTTATGATTTCAACAGAAAATGAAACTTCACCCCAACATTGTTTTTTGTTACTCCATTCCAATGTTTTTGTGTAGTTTTCAGGGTTTGATTGATATGTGTATTGTTCATCACCGTATCCTGATCCAACAAACGTTGTATCCATTTTACGGATCACACATTGCATACCATCATTTGATACCTCAATAACTTCATATGCACAACGATCTGAATACATCAGGATTGTTGCACCCTCACCAACAACTGGTAATGTATTATTGTTTCCCATCATTTGGTTGATGAATCCACCTGCAACACCAATTTTACGTGTTTGTCTTTTTTCTGTTTTTTGTGTTAAATTGCTCATTTTCAATGTTTTATGTTTTTTAATACTGTTGTTGCCTCGTTGCAACAGTACAAATATATATAAATTTAATTTATATACGAGCATAAAACATAAAAAAAACACTTTTACCCCATACTTTTTTTAAATACAGGGTAATTGTGATCACAAAAAATGGAATTACTGGTTTATCAGATCACCAATTTTCTGCACTGTTGTTAAATTCAATCCACGTTCATTGTTCAGGAACATATACATTTGGTTTGGATGCACTGCACATTGTTTTGCAAATGCATGTACAGATAAATTATTTTCCGTGATGTAATGATTGCAGATTGCACGTACATCCTCAACCAAATATTTTAATTGTTCCGATTTAATAGGTGTAATTTTTTTCTTTGTTTCCATAATTATGTTTTAAAATGGCAAATCACCATCTGATGATCCCTGTGATTCATTAAAATCCTGTGCCGTTTCACTCATTTGTTTTGCCTTTGGTGCCTTTGGTGTTGGTAACGGCATGCCACCAACAGTTTGTATTTTCCAACCCTGTAATGTGTTAAAGTATAACGTATCACCTGTTTTTGGGTTTTCCCATGCACGGCCACGCAAATTAAAATCAATTTCAATTTCCATACCCTGCACCAACATTCCTGATTCATCAACCATTTCATTAACAAACTGGATCTGTATCAATTGCGGATAATCACCGCCTGTGTTTATGATCACATCACGTTTCCTGAATGAATCAGATATTTGTTTTTCATTTTGTACCAATTCAACTGTACCATTTAATTTAAATTCCATTTTTTCTGTTTTTATTTGATTTGTAAATTTTTATTTGTAATTAATTCCGCACCATCAACTGTGGCACCGCCTTTTATGGCCCTTTTGATTTCCATTTTATCAATTTTTGTTGTGATAATTTGGGTTTTAAACTGTTTATCAATTGCATTTTCATCCGTTATTTCAACAGATTGTGATGATCTGAATGAAATTTTTGTTGTTGGTGTTTCAATAACATCCATTTCAAACTGTTGCATTGCATCTGATAATGCGTTTTCCAAACGTTCCGTTGTGTTTTTACGCACCTTTTTAATGGCCTGTAAACGTTTTATTTCCGCATCAACAACATCATTATCATATTTCATTGCACGGATCACCTGTGCGTATCCTGATGCCTTTTGTTTCATTTGTGATTCCGTGATTTGCAATTGATCCTGCAATTCATCAGTTAATTCACCGCCATTTGCAATCAATTCATTTACGATCAATTGCATATCATTTGAAATTTTAAATAAACTACTCATGTTTTATTTTTTTAAAGATTTATTAATTTCATTGGCATGATCAATCTGTGATTGTAAAAAATCAACCAATGTGTTTTCCTGTGGCACCGTTAAATCAAATGTTTTACGCAAATCATCCTCATGGTATGCACCATTTTTGATTGCCTGTAATGCATCATTAAAACGTTTTGCGGTAATTTTTTTCTTTGTTTCAACCTTTGGTTTTGGTTTTTCAGGTGCAGGATCAGGTGCAGGTGCAACATATCCATCAGGCAAATCCTCACCTGCATAAATGTAAATTCCCAATCCAAACATTGCCAAATTTTTAACCAAACAACGCATTAATGCCTTGTTAATATCCATCATGGATGCAGGTTGCACGGTAATTGATTTACCTGATCTGAATGTAATTTGGTATGCCTCTGTTTTCTGTGCATTGTTTGAATTATCCATTACTGGCAACCACATATCATGTGATTCACCGCCTGTTGTTACACGTGTTTGTACCAAAATACCAAACTGATCAACCATGTACGGTTTGTTTGATTCAGGATCTTTGATGATTTCATAATTCGCATCAGGGCAATGTTTTTTAAATTCACTCCATGCCCATGCCCATGATAAATATGTGAAATTGTTGCGTTTTTCTGTGTTTGCATTAACGTTTAATGCAGATAATTTTGCAAACAACGGTTGTTGTTTTTCTGATGTTGCACGTGTTTTACGTGCGGTTTTTTTCTGTTCCATTTTTGTTATGTTTTATTTACAAATTTAATGGGCATGTATTACCATGCCCTGTTTTTATTAATTAAAATCTTATTCCCAATTTTATCATTTTTCTGATTTGTGCAGATGTAATTGAATAAACCTTTTTAGTAATTTGATCATCCCATTTATCAAATTCACCAGTCATGATCCAAACTGAATATGTTGCTTTTGGATATTCTTTTAACATCCATTCCCAATCCCCACGAATTGCCAAATTTTCATGTAAATGATTTACTGCATCTGAATATGAAAACAAATATTTTGTTTCTAAATATCCAATATAATTGCTTTCAATTCTTAATTGTGGTGCCTTTTTTTCAGTTAAATTGCTCATTATCAGTGTTTTACGTGTTTATGTTTCATGGTTGCCTCGTTGCAACACTGTAAATATACAAAATTAATTTATATAAACTGTAAATTAAATTTATTTATTCTGTAAATCTTTTATTTTTTGTTTATATAATTCAATTTTATCTTTTATTTCATCAACTGTTAATTCAAGTTTATCACCTCTGTGATCATCCAAATACTTTAATTGATCAGGTGTAATGCGTTCCGTGATCCGCAAACGGTATTCATGTGCATTTGATCCCCTGTGTTTATTACAACGCACACATTGCCCAAAACAATTTGCCTCATGATACCGCAAAAATGGATACCGTGATTTTTCCCAAAAATGCCCTGCATCATATTTACTGTTTTGCAATGATGTACCGCATGAAATACATCCCTTTTTTACATCCCTGATCCTGATAAATTTATTAAAATACTTTTGCAATTTGTTTTTCCATTCTGTGGGTGTTGTTAATTCTAAACGTTTTGCCTTTGTATCTTTTTTATCCTGTATCTGTTTTTGCTTTTTTTCCTTTTGGGTTTTAACACTGGCATGTTTCAATGCACATTGCCATCCGCAAACAATTTGTTTTTCATTATCAGGGTAAAATTTATCTTTGCAAACTTTGCAATTTTTTGTTTTGGATTTCATAAAATGTAATGTTTGATAAATTTTTTTGTTTCATTTTCTGCAAATTGAATCAATTGTTCCTCATTGTATTTGTTGTAATCATTTAACCTGAATGCCAAATGCATAAATTCATGCATTATCAATGTAATAAATTCAACAGGATATTTTGATTTTAATGTATTTATGAAAACAAAATATTTTCCTGAATCATTAGGTTTTAAATTACACATGCCTGCAATAAAACAATCATCAGGTGTATCAACATGATCCATGCAATCTGATTTATCCAATCCGTGTAAATGATCAACATTAAAATAATCAAACAGATCAATTGATTTATCTGAATACATTAAATAATATTGTTGTTTGATTAATATTTTCATTTTAAAATGGGTTTTGATCCTGATATTGTTTTACTGGTTGCACATAATTAAAATCAGGAATTTGCAGATCATCCGCCCATGTTGATGTTGGTAAATCAATTACCATTGGCACAATTCCTGTTTCACCCTCACGATTTTTGGCAATTAAAAATTCACCTTTGCCCTCTGTACTCATTCCCTGATCATCCTGCATTTCACCGTAATATTCTGCACGGTGTAAAAATGCAACAACTGATGCATCCTGTTCAATTTCACCTGATTCCTTTAAATCAGGCAATGATGGCCGTTTACCAGTTTTTGCAGAATCACGTGATAATTGTGCCATTGCAATGCATGGTATTTCAATGCTCATGGTTAAACGTTTAATATCATTTGATATACGTGTAACCTCTGTGTACCGTGTTTCTGTTTTTACAGGTATTATTTTTTGCAGGTAATCAATCATGTAAACATCCAATCCTGTTGTGTTTTTTAATTCTGTGATTTTACGTGTAATATCTGAAACCTTTTGTGATCCATCAACAAAGGTGATATTTTTCCAACCCTCACTGTTTTTTACACCGTATATTTTTGCCAATTCATCATTATTACATTGGCCCAATTTAATTTTATTTGAATCAATGCCTGTGATTGTGGCCAACATCCGCCTCATGATCTGTGCATTACTCATTTCCAATGAAAATACACAAACTTTTTTATTAAGATCAAACGCAATCTGTTTTGCACATGATACCAACCATGCCGTTTTGCCCATTGCAGGCCTGCCACCCACAACCATAACATCAATGTTTTCCAATATAATTTTATTGTATGTACCATCCCAACCCAACTGCAAACCAAATTCAACCCCATTTTTTGCATCATTGTGCCGTGAAATAACATTATCAATTATCTGATCATTTGATTCATATGATTTCACCCCTGTATCCAATAACATTGATTTGGTTTTATCACATAATTGAATTACATCATCAGGTGAAAAATTTGGTGATTCCATTTTTTGTATAAAATCACGTGCAAATTTGTTTACCTCATTAATCTGATATTGAAAATTTACAGTGTTTAATAATGATTCAATCCGTATGTATGGTACATCTGTGGATGCCAATGATGTTTGGTAAATTGCATCTTTTGATAATCTGTTGTTTTCACGCAAACAATCCGTAACGGTAACAATATCAACACCACGTTTTTGTTTGATCAATTCACCAATTGCAAAATGCCAATCCTTGTGGATCTGCATCATGTTCCATTCAGGTTTTATCAATGGATAATATTCGTTTATTACATCCTGATTATGGATAAATAAATGCCCATAAATTTGCGTTAATTCTGTAACCATTTGTTATGTTTTATTTTGTTGGTGTGTATTTATTTGATTGTTTTGATTCACTGTATGCATATTGATCCAGTGTTTTTGGCCTTGCAAAATATTCCAATGTACAATATTTAAAATTGTTTTGTTTGTGGAAATCATCAGATTTGCAAACACTCATGGCCTTTGCAATTTCCATTGTTGTGTATCCATCAGATACACGTGCATTGTATTTTTGCTTTACAGATGCAGAAAATACACGGCATTTTTTACCAAACGTATCATTGAAAAAAACCAATAATTTATCAAATTCAATTTTATTTGATTTGCTTTTATTTTGTTTTATTTCCTTTGTTGGTTTTTGTTCAACACTTGTTGATTTTTGTTGAACACCTGATGATAATAACGCACGTTTTTCTGCACTGCGTTTTCCTGCCATACTGCGTTTTTCAATAACAGATTTGCGTTTTTCCATGTTATTCAAAACACGTTCAGAATAAAAACAATCATCATCTGATTTTAATATTTCACAATCATCAATCAAACAATGTATCATTTTTTCAACCTCAACTGGATCAACTTTTAACTGAAAACCAATTGCAGTATAAATGTATTTTTTTAAAGGTAATTTTTTTTGTTGATCCTCATGCAACATTTCAATGATCCGCCAAAATACACCGTAACCTGATGCACCAAACATTGATAAAAATGCCTGAATTTTAGGATCTGATGTTGTTGAATAATCATGTGAAAAATAAAATGTATCTTTTTTCATTGTGTTATGTGTTATGTTTTATGTAAATACAAATTTAATTTATTTTTTTTAATTGTTGTTTAACAATTCGTTTAAATCAAATTTTGTTGTTAATGCTTTTTTAATATGTATCTGTTCCATTGAATATCCATACACTTTGCCATTTAATACATTTGCATATTTTGGCATTAATATGTTACCCTGAACAAAATCAAATCCCTGCGGTGTGATCCTGTACATCCCTGCAACATCAGGATCAGATTGAATCAATCTAAAATAAACCAACTTTTGCCAATCTGCACGTTGTGATGGTGTGATGTTTTCTGCATTTAAAATATTGGTAAACTTTGTGTATTGATTTTGATTTTTACGTTGATGCAATACAAATTTGATCAGGCAAAATGCCATTGTTGATGCCAATTTGCGTTTGTACATCTGCACCCTTTGATTGCATGCAGGGCAATAACAACCATCTTTGTAATTTTCATTTAAATACTGTTTAATTTGTGCCAGTGTTGCCGTTGGTACATGCACGTGCATGTTTTTTTCATCATTCATGTTATGTTTATTTTTTAGATTTATTCATTTTTGATTGATAAACCATGTATTGTTTATCATTTATAATTTCAATTGTGTATGGGATTTCCTCAACATCCCAAACATAAAAATCAAATTGTTCAGAATAATAAAAATAAAACCCCTCTGATGCACGGTTGTGCAATTTGTATAATTGTTTCATCAGATCGTTTTGATCTTTGTAATACAATTCAATATTAATTTTTTTCAATGCCATCCCTGTATGCTTTAACTTTTAAATAATGGGCCAAATTAAATGATGTACGTATTACATCACTGTTTTGTTTTGTGTTCCAAAACCGTATGCACGATTTTTCACGGTTTGTTAAAAATGGTAATTTCATGTTTTAAAATTTAAAAAGGGCATGTTTTACCATGCCCTGTGTTTTTTAGTAATTAGACAATCCCAATAATTTTAATGCCTCACGTTCTTTTTTGTACGTTTTGTATGATTTACCTGTATTACGAAAATATTTTTCAGAAAAAAACAATTTACCTGTATCATTATCAGTGTAACCCTCAAACCAAAACCATGCATCAATATTACCAAAACCAAAAAATGTTTTTTGGTGATTTTTTAAACCAATTGTATCACCAAACCTGTTAAATGCAACAGTGTATGTTTCAAATTCAAATCCTTTGTTTGTAACTGCGGTGTGTAATTCTTGTAATGTGTTCATAATCAGTGTTTTAACTATTTTATTTGTATAATTGCCTCGTTGCAACGGTGTAAATATATACAAATTTAATTTATATACACAATAAAACATGATAAATTTAATTTTTTTTTTGTTTTTAGGTAAAAAAAGGCATTGCAAATACAATACCTTTAAAAATTGCCGTTGGGTTTTACAACCAAATTATGAACAGAAACGGCATTTTTATGCGTTTTTAGGCACAAACTCATTAATCAGGCAATATGTAACATTGTTTTGCCTGTTGCTTTTTAAACGTTGTTTAAATACGTTTAACCATTTAATGTATTTGATCCTGTCGTTTGTTACTTGACACCCTGCACTGTTCCATCCAATAAACCATTTTATCACTGCATTGTACCATTTAAATGTGTTTGTGTGAAAATTTATGCCAAAATAACCTGTTACAATTGGCCCAATTTCATCATTTTTATCATCATTGTTGCCATCCCTGTAACCCTGTACTGGATAAACTTGCCGTAATTCATGGCCACGTGTTGCCCTGTAAACGTATTTCCACATGCTATGGTGCCACATATCAGATTTCAATACAAATGCACCGTGTTTATTGTATTTTTTATAACCGCCTTTTAAAGCAGGTAAACCACAATTGGTTGTACCTGTTAAAACATCAACACATTTATCATGATCAAAAATGTAAAATTTATCATCATAAATATTTGGTGTATCCTCATTTGAACGCACACCCAAAATCCAAATTGCATTGGGTATTGTGCGGAAATTTGGCAATGATTTTACCTGATCCAACAACTGATCATCCGTGTAATTTCGTACCCTTGTGTGTTTCATCATGTAAATTTATAAATTATCCGTAAACCTAAAAATACCAATAAAACAATAAATACCCATTTTAACCATGATTTAAACTGATCAAACCAATGATCCTTTGTTTCATAATATTTCACAGGTATTTTCCGTACAACAATTTTTTCAACATAAATTGTATCACATTTTGCATCAACATAAATTGAATCATGCACAGTAAACATTTTAATTTTTAATTGTTCTTTGGTAATGTAAACCGTATCCATCAACATGTTTGTTTTAAAAACGGTATCAACTTGAATTTTTGGAATTTCAACACGCAATGTATCTGTTAATTTTACAGAATCAGTTTGATGTAAAAAAGGATATTTTTTTACCAAACGTGCATGCCTGTACACTGGTGAACAGGATGAAAAACAAAAGGAAATCAATATTAAAACAATAAATATGTGTTTTATTTTGATCATTTGTTTTTATCTTTTAGAATGTTTTGATATGATGCAATTCCCATCAGGGCCAAAACAAACCCCAATAATTCTGCCAGTACCGTTGTTAAATTTTCAGAATTAGTGTACCGAATAACTGCATATGTTGCCAATAATAACACCGTATAAATGGCCAAAAAACGTTTTGATGATTCAGGTGAATTTGATCGTATTAATTTTTTAATATACAACCACGCACGTTTTAACATCTTATTTTAAATTTTTTTTTGCCAATGCAATAACCAATTCATTTACATTATCTGATAAAACACCAACATTTGTTGTTAATGTATGCAATTCCAACCGTGTGCGTTCCTCAATACGTTTTATATCATTCATCTGTTGTTGTTGCACCAATTCAATTTTACCTTTGTTTTTCCCAACTTCAATTGATGTGCGTTTAACATCTGAAATTAAACGTGAAATAAAAAAACCAATTGCAGATAATAACAACAACAACAATGTGCCTGATATACTAATAATAAATTTTGCCGTTTCCTGATCCATTGTGTGTGTTTTTCTGTTTTAACAAATTTAAACAATTGTTATTAATTTAAAAGTATGTTCTTTGGTCTTTTGTACGATCAGAAACAACACATTTTACAATGGCCTTACGTTGTGATAAATCAATGTAATTTATTTCAGGTGTATTTGATACAATCACAGGCAAATCCTGATACCTGTAACTGTGATTTACAATGTTATAATCTGAAATAAACATTTCATTTTCAGATAATAAATATAAATCACATAATTTACGTGTAATATCATCCATTGCAGGATCCGTTGTAATTGTGTATTCATTTAAATTTTGCCTGATCACAGATTTCATTGTTCTATCCTGATAAATTAAATTATCAATTTCCATGTTTGGTTGCCTTTCACCAATGTATCCATAAAAACGCAATGAATCTTCAACATTTGAATCCGTAAAATTAATGCCCTCAATGGCCTGAATTAAATTAAATTTAACCCTGATACGTGCCGTTTGATTTGCATTTGATATTGTGTATTGTTTCAAATTATATATGCCCCAAACAAAGTTTGAAACAACCCCTGATATTGAATATTCAACTTTCCATGTGTAACAACCAATGCCCTCATTTTGTAAAACTTCTTTCCATTGAATGGTTGCATAAAATGCGTTTGCCTCATTTACAAATGGTGTTTTTACTGGTTGATAATTTGTTTCAATTCCATCTTTGTACAATTTAAATTCAACCAAATCTGTTGGATCTGATAATTTACACCATGCACTGTTTACATCATTTTTGTATGTTTCATCACTGAAAGGATCTGCCAACACCAAAAATGTTTCACAACATGAAAATAACCATCCTTTGTTTTCCTCCTCAAATACAATTGGAAATTGAATTGCATCATATGATTTTTCAATTCGATCCTCTAAATAATCACATTCATTTTCTGCACAATTAATTATATTAATATTTGATTGTAAACGTTTGTTGCCCTCACCTGTGTTTGTGTACAGGCCGTATGGGCATGGATCACAATTTTCATTGTAATTTGGCACACCCAACAATGCCAATAAAACACCATTACGTGGATCTGTACTGTTGCATTCATCCAATGATACGGCCCATTGGCACCCACCATTTTCATTGATAAACATCCAAATGTAAAAACATTTGTTTGGATCCTGTGGATTTGGTGTACTCCAAAACGCAAAACCATTGTAACCGCCTGCGGTATCTGTTAAATCAACCTGTTGTGATAATGGTGCATTATATAAATGAAAAATAAAACCTACACATGGGCATGGATTTGGGCAATCAACACCCTCTGTTTTTAGTGTTGTAACCTTATTAAATGCACTGTTGTTTGGTACATTCCAATTTTCAGTTTGATCAATTATTTCTTGAACAACAAAGTTTGTTAAAACAATATCACCACTGATATTTGATGATGAATTTGCAAATCTAATATCAAAACCTGATGATGGCGGTGAATTTGATGTTAAAACAACACTGTTTTGCCCAATGTTTATTGGCAATTGTGTTAATGGAAATGCAGATGCACCACTCATTATCAACCTGTTATTACTTAATGTGTTTGTAATAACATTGTATGATATTATATATGATTTTCCAACAACAATTCCAACGTTTTGTGATAAATACTGTGTTGATCCATCACCTGTTGATTCAACCGCACTGTTGTTTACAACGGCCCAATCAGGCCCAACATCCCAATCCTGTGTTCCATTATTAAAATTGCCATTTTTTATCAAATTTGGCGGAACAACATATTCAGCAATTGGGCATGTATCTGAATTTTTTAAAAATGCATAAATTGTATTTTGCCCATTATTTAAAAAGTTTGAAATTATCCATTCAAAACCATTGAAATAAATAACCAATTGAATGCCGTTATACTCAAAACGGAAATGTTTACGGCCATTTGCAATAAAATAATTGTATGCAATAATTGTTTGTTCAGGAAAATCATCCGCCTGAATTGTTAATTTCAAACATGGGCAATCAACAACACATTCCGTGATCATGTAATTATCCCAAACACTGCCTGAATTTGGCGTTTCCCAAATGCCCTGCCCACCTGCACCATTTGGAGGACAATCTGACTGTGGGTATTCTTTTGTGCCACCAATTATTGTTGTATTGGCTATATGCCCAACCAAATCATTGATTAACCATTGGCCTGCGGATGCATTGTACCAAATAAAATATGTTTGTGGGCCAATCGTAAATTCAAAATAATCTGATCCACCATAAACACCTGCGGTTGTTAATTCATCAGTAACCGCAACACCTTGAATTTCATACGTTAAATTTATGCAACAGGCCATAACTCGTTTTTTTATTTAATTAATATTTATTGATTATCATATTGTTTAATATTAAAATCAATCCGCCTCAAAACTGATGAAACCTGAAAATTTTGTTCCGCATTTATTTCTGTTCGCCAACATTCCTGTTGAAAATGCGGTGTTTGTGTTTTTGGTAATGGCCCATCAAAATTAATTATTGGCCTGATTGAAACATTAAACCTGATCCTGTCATTTTTTGCGGTTGTTGTTGGAAATATTTTATATGAAATACCCACCGCATTCATAAAATCAAAATATGCAGGAAAATTTGCCGTTGTATCAACTGTTGCACTGGCAATAAATTCCCATCCAACCAAATGTTCAGGCAATGGTTTTAATGTCATATACCAAAAACCCTGTGTATCATCATAATCAAAAATAAAAAATTCATTTTCAAAATACGTTATTTTTGGCCGTTGCCATGCATGTACATTTATTATTTCATTATTTGCCAATTGCAATTGTGATGGTTGTTGTAATGTTGTAATTTCAATACCATTACCTGAAACATCAACAACACCATTTAAACCCTCAATACTGATCACACCTGTTTGCGGTGCATCAATCCATTGGGCCAATCCTGCACCATCTGTGGATAAAATTTGCCCTGTTGATCCATCCTGCAATGGCAACCTGTATTTATCATTTATTTTAACATATCCATTTTCAACTGAAAACATTGGATTTTGGTTTGCACTGTTTGCAATTACAAATGATGTAAATGAATCACCTGTTGGAACTTTTATTTTAAAACATTCAGATTCAACATTTTGTGCTGAAAATTCAAATGTTGAAAAATCAACCATTTTAAAAAAATGTGTACCTGCAACACCTTTTATTGTTCTATCACTCGCAACATTATCATTTTCAGAATAAATTGTTTTTACGTTTGGTGCAGGAACAGATGCAATAATTCCTGCCTTAATTGTTGATCCCAATATTTTTTTTGTTTCATAACCTGTACCGTTATAAAAATCAATATCATAAAAATCATCATCCCCAAATATTTGTGACTCGTTTTGATAATTGTGTATTTCTGCCATAATTTTATTTTTTTAATTTGCTAATGTTTTAATTTCACTGTTTAAACCTGTTGTTGTTTTCAACGTTCCATCCGTTGTGCGTTTGCCGTTTGTATCCAATGTTGTTGGGCAACCTTTTATTTTTGTTGTAAATTTAACACCATTTGATAAATTAATTATATCAGGATCAAAAAAACATTCCATTTTTGCAATGTTTTGTGATGGATATGTAATTACCATCTGAACATTATCAATTGGCCGTAATGGGTTTGATAAATCATTATCAAAAGGTAATACGGTACTGCAAATTTGTCGTGGTGTTGATTGTGTTGGTTCAACTGTGATCATGCCCCATGTATCATTTGGATCCCATGCACGGCCATCATTTATTGTATGTGTTGCAACAACACGCATCATTTCACCAATTGCAACAACCTGTACAACTTGCCCTGTTGCCTCAATAAATAAATCAATGTTTTGATCAATTACGGTTGATGAATCGTATGGTAAATCACGGATCACATTACTGTTAATGTATGCCAATCCATCTTTAATCAATGATATTTTAAAACGTATTTCCCATGCAGGAATATCATCATATTGTTCCCAATTCCTGTTTTGTGTTGGGTAAAAATCTGTTGATGCATTTTGTTGTTCCAACCAATATTGCCAGTTTAATAAAAAAGGATAATAAACAGATACACCGTATTGTGTTGCCGTATCCATTGATGGCACACGTTTGAATAATGCATTTATTTTTGCACTGTTTGATGGTAATGTTGAAACAATTGGCAATGATTCATCAATTAAATATTGCCCTGAATTATTTATTTGTATTCCGCCAAATGAAAACTGTGATGATTGCAATGAAAAATCATCTTCTGATGTGCCGTTGTACACCTCAATTTCACATGTTAAATTATCATATATCTGATCATTATCCAATAAAAATGTACCATACCATGCACAATCATCCTCTGTGTTTGCCACAAATCCCTGTTTGGATCCACCAATTTGTGTAATGTTTTGCCCATGATCTAAAAAACCAAAATTGGTTGTTAAACCCAATTCACCGCCAATTGGCGGATCACATTTCATTTGATCACCAAACACCAAAAAATTAACATTATCAACACAAAAATAAATGTACATCAAACGATCACCATCCTGCCTGTTTTCCATAAATGTGTTAAATTCAGGTGATGGTGCAAATGTAAATGTAACGGAAACCTCACCGTTTTGTATTGTAACATTATTGATCACAATTTGATATGTTGCACCATCAGGATTGGGTGCAGATACAATTGATACCTGATTTGCCAAATCTGATTGCCTTACAAGCATGCAAATATTTGCCTGACTTTCAGGCCTGTTTTTGTAATATGTATCATCAATTGATATATAACATGCCCCAAATGCAATTTTTGATGCGTTTGTAACAGGTGTTTGTAATATTATTGTGTGTACAGATGGCACACAGTAATCTAATTCATCAATGCCCTGCAATAATGATGATTGTGTTGTGCTATTTCCAAAAGGTTGATTAAACCAACCTGTGTTTGCGACTTCATCATAAACAACCTGTGCAGGCGGAAATGGATCATTTGGTTGCGGTGTAAAATTCCATTGTGCATATACTTTCAAACTACTGGATGCCAAAAACCATGATTGATCATATGCAGAAACAGGGCAATGAATTGCACGCATTGTGTAAAAAATAAAATCATCAGATGTATCAAAACCCCTTGTAATTGTACAATACCGCAAAAACCCACCTGATTGATTTGGAATAAATGTGCCAAATATTGGTTGCCCAATTACGGCCTGATCTAAATTTTCAAATATTACACGTGATTGTTCACCATCAATCAAACTCAAACTGTTGCCCTGTTGCCCTGATAAACTGTTGTTCATCATAAATTCCAAATTGGTGTATTCTTTTATTGAATTATCACCATTAACAACAACAATAACAATCTGTTCACCTGCACCTGCATCATACCATGTTTGTGATGCGGATCCTGTCAAATCCAACAATTGATCATCAACGTATTCAATAAATGCATAATACGTGTACACCAATTGTGTTGCACTCCATTTTTGTATCCTTACTTTGTTGCCTGTTCTGAAACCCTCATCAATCCATGAAACAGATGGTGATGTGATCTGATTCAATGCAATATCACGTGTTAATGGATTTGAAATACTTGAAACACGCATTTGTGTACGGATGTTCCATTGGCACTCCACATCATCACCTGCATTTGCGGTGTATTGATTATACACATCATTGAATGCATAACGTTCAAAATCTTGATCAACTATTTGTATTGGCATGGCTATTTATTATTTGTTGGATTTTTTCAATATCACCTGTTTTAATTGTTTTCATGATTTTATTTACATGGGCCTGATGTTTTACAACCTGATCACGTTGATCCTGTGGCAAATTATTTAATGCATTATTACTTTGGGCCATCAACTGAATCAAATTATCTGATAAATCACCAATGATATTATTTGTTTCATCAATTATTTTTTTGGTTTTATTATCCATTTTTAATCATTTATTACTGTTGTTATTACTTTGCCACTGGCATAATCAAACGGTATTTTGTAGGAAATAACCGCCTTTGATGTTTCATTATTAAAACGAATTTTAATAATTTCACAGTTTGTTCCGTTTATTTCGGCAAAATTGTTGTATAGCAAATTTACAAAATCTGCGGTTGTCATTCGCAACGGTGCATCATTTATTATTTTATATCCGTTTAATTGTATTTGATTTATATAATGATAATTATCATACAGGCCCTTTGCACCAATCAAACTAACATAATTTGATGGTTGTTTACCGCCAATTTGCCACAATATTTTTGTTTTACTGTAAAACTGTTGGCCAATTTGTGTAACTCCAATGCGGTTTGTGATCTGTGAAACAAATGATGTTCCACCGCCAAAAATGCCTGTGATATTATCAACAACGTTAAAAAATCCCTTTGCAAATTCTTCAATCCAATTTAAATTGTTTTTACGTACACCCAATGCAAATGGAATATTTACATCATTTAAACCCTTAATACACACCAAATCCTGATTTATTACGTTTAATGCCTCTGTATTGTATTCTGCATCTGTTGGATCAAAAAAATCAACAGTGTGAAAATCTGCATAATCAACCTGATAATGTATGTACAACCGTTTCCATATTGCATCCGTGTTGTATTCAAATTCTGTTTGCATGTCATCCTGCATATTCAATGCAGGCAAAATGTTGTTTGGTGTGTTTCCACTCCAAAAATCCCTGCGTTCAATTTGTACCTCACCATTGAATACACGTGTATGTGCATTAAACATTAATTCAACCGCATCAATTAATGATCCAACTGTTGGTGTTGAATCCTGTGCCGTTGGATACCCTTTTGTGAATGCAAAATTTAAATCATTTTCAATGTAATCAACAACAGATTTTTTTTCCTTTATTAATGGCACTGGCATTATTGCCAAATTACTGATTGAATTTAAAAGTGATGAATTAAGTGTGTACCCTAAATATGTACATCCTGCCTGTATTAAATTTTTTACTGTTGCACCTTTGTAATATCTAACTTTTGGAAATAACAATTCAAACATCTGTTGGGCCAATTTGATCACTGCAACCAATAATGATGCAGTATAAACGGCCTGTGCAACAAATTTCAATGCCAATGTAATTATTTCACCAATAGGCGGTGCAGGCGGTAAACCAATATTGGGTGTTGATGCCTCAATGATATTTGATGCGGTTGTAACCAAATCCTTTACACTTTGCACCAGTGCATCAGTCATGGTGTACAATGATATTGCAATTGTTAAACCACTCATTAAAACATCATCTTTTACAATCAGGTATGGTATATCAATCATTGGAAATACAACACCTTTTTCCGCCATTAATTCAAATGATGTTCCGTTTGCATTATCAAAAAAATTATCATATGCATTACGTTTTTTAATTTTAACCTCAATTTCATGATCACGAATAATGGCCGTTTCTGTTAGATCAACATAATATTCCAATGATATACTGTTTCCCATTTCAATGCGGTATGGGATGCCCTCAAACAAACCCTGTGTTGCAATCCAATTTTGAATGATCTGCAACCCCTCACGTGGCAAAATGATTTTATCTGCATCAATTTGCAAAATGGATGGATCACCGCCAAAATTTGATGTTAAACCAAATTGCAAAACATTACGTGGTGAAACCTCAATATCATTTAAAAAATGTTTCATTTAATTTATTTTGTATCTGTTGTAAATTATTTTTTTGCCCTTTGTTGTAGTTTTAACAACCTGCATTGCACCATCAATAATGCGTTCCAATTCAATATTTGAAACAGGTTTGTTTTTAATTGTTTTTTCCAATGAATCTAAACGTTCAACAACACGTTCATCTGATTTTGCAATAATTGTTTGATGTATTGCAGGATCAATCATGCCAGTGTTGTGCCTCAATGCTAATTGGGCCAAATCATCATTTGAAATATTGCCAATTAATTTGTTTTGTTTCTTTGTCAAAACACGTTCATTTGGATGCAAAATTGCATGAAATCCACCCCTGCCATCAACACCATTACCCTGTTTGCCTGTATCTTCAATACCATCCTCAAAAAACGGTAAATTTTGAATGAATTGTGTTAATAGTGTAATATCTGTAAACGTTTTCAACAATGGATTATCAACATTTGGATCCTCACTGTTTCGCAAATATGCCTGCAATGCATCAGATGCCAATGCAATACGTTGTTTGCGTTTTTCCATTTGTTCTTTTTTCCTGTTACTTTCAGCAATCAATTTTGCCTCTGTTGCCAATGATTGTTGTGCCTGAATGTTGCCATTTTTGGCCAATTCCTGATATGTATTATACCGTTCCTGTGCCTTGTTTATTTCCTCATCAATTTTGGCAATCCTTTTATCTGCAAAAAATGTAAATGCATCCGTTAATGATTGAATAATTGCAATCTGATCATCCAATAAATCTTTTTGTGATTTTATTTGTGCTTTGTTTTCATCCTCAATGTTTTTGCGTTTTAAATTGTTTAATTCAATTTCCAAATCCAATGTATCTTTGCCATACTTTTTATACTCTGCAATGCGTTCCTCTAATATTTTAATATTAAATTCATTCATTTCCTTTGCAATTTCCTGATCAGTTTTTTTGGATTGCAATAAACTGTTTTGAAATATTTTAACCCTGCGTTCCTGAACTGCATCATATCCATCCAAACGCATTTCATCAACTTCTTTTAAACGTTGATTGGTTGTTTCATTAATATCAACAATTTTATCTGCACTTTCTTGTTCAATAACTGCAATTTGTTTATTTAACAATTTACGGTTTGCCTTTTCCTCTGTTGCCAAATCCTCTTGCCGTTCTTTCAAATTTGCATCTAATTTTGCACGTTCTTTTTTAGTTAATTTATTGTTTTCATTTTTCTTTTTAAATTCTTTACTTAATGCATTATTTAATAAAATAAAACGTTCATTATGTTTGTTTGTTAAAACTCTTATTTCCTCATCTGCATCCGCTTTTACATCTTCTTTTTGCCGTGTTCCTGTTAAATTTATTAATGCAGATGCATCAGTAATATTTGTATCAATATTTTGCCCACGTTTCATGCGTAATTCAATAATTTCCAATTCCTTTTCAATCAATTTATCCAAATCCGCAATTTCACGTTCACGTGCCGTGTTTTTTAAATCTGCATTCAATGATCTTATTTGTTCACGTACTTTTAAAATTTCTTTGAACAGATCCAATTGATCTTTTAATTCAACATTTATTGGTGTTCGTTTTGTTTTTGTTGTCGTTGGTTTTTTTGGATCTTTTTTTGGATCTTTTTTGCCGTTTCCTGTTTTGTCTAAATCCAATGCGGTTTGTGCCTGTTGTTGCATCAACTCAATTAATTCATCTTTGATCAATTTTTTCTGTGCATTTAAACGATCCAAAACCTTGTTATTTTGTTCTGTTTGATCCCTTAAAACACCTCGTGTGTTTTCATAATCACCTGCACCCTGTATAAATTCAGTAAATGCATTTTGGCCCCATGCCTCCTGAATCCCAACCTGTAAACGCAATTGTTCCGTTTCTAACTTTGCAATTTCTGATGCCAAAATTCCAAATTTTGTACGTGTTTCATCCAGTTTTATTTTTTTCTTGATATTATCCATTATTTGATTTTGAACAATATCCAATTCCTTTAAAAACTTTGTTTCATCCTGTATGTTTTCCAGTGTTGTGCCGTACTTTTTATTTAAATCATCAATCAGTTTTTCACGTTCACCATTGGTTTTGTTTGCCGTTTTTATGGCACCAACCAACACATCCAACTGTACTGTTTCCTGTTCCAATTTTACTGCGGAATCTGCGGATGCCTGTTGCAATCTGCCGTTGATTTCCTCCATCTGTTCAGATTCAGTATTTACAACGTTCATTGCCTCGTATAACTTATACAGGGCCAATATGATGATACCAAATATGTTTGCCTGTAATGCTTTACCCAATGATGCAAATCCTGCCTTTAAACCTTTAATACCTGATTTTGCCAATGTTAAACCTTTGGCCATTATCCCTGTTTGTCGG
>Ga0206682_10000791_pt1 | contig 33070 bp, 33 predicted proteins | sample M240m12015metaG_FD_155444 | JGI IMG/M metagenome (GOLD analysis project Ga0206682, IMG submission 155444) | Ammonia-oxidizing marine archaeal communities from Monterey Bay, California, United States - M2 40m 12015 | ecosystem: Environmental > Aquatic > Marine > Intertidal zone | place: USA...
ATGTTCTATGGTCGTCCCTATAGCACATAAGGGAAATGGTACGTTGTTCATACAATCAAAGAGATTCTTCGTCGGATTCAACTTCAATAAGTTCCAATTCTACATCTGATGAAGCATCGGTTGAAGGAGAGGATTCGAGATCATCCCAGTCGAATCCAGGCTCTTCTTCAACAACCTCCGAAGGCTCTACCATTGAAGCATATAATTGGGCTTTCATTTTGTTCTGTCCACGTCGATAGATACCGAAACCAAGCAACACAAGAATCGAAAGGAACATAACCATTGTTGTTGGTTCTGGATCTTCTAATTCACTCAGAATCGCATTAATGATTCCGGGGTTTTCTGTCTTGAACGAAAAGGTTGGCTCTTGAGTGTAACAGATGTTAGCGTTACATGGATATGGATTTTCATCATCGAGTGGCACAACAGTCATCTGGAAGTCAACCATTTGGCCATTCTTAAGGTTCATAGGTGCCGTGATTTCAAGTGTGAAATCTTCCGTAGAAAACGCAGGTAGAGAAAGGGCAAGGACGTTACCACCATCAAGAGAAGCATCCCAGCCCTCAGGTGAATCAACAGTGATGATGACGCTCAATTCGACGTTGTTTTGATTTTCAATTCTATATTCAACATCCACGGATTCCCCAGCAGCGATACGCGTAGATTGAGTCTTTTGTTCAACTGCAAGCCGGCCAGGTTCAACCTCACTGCTGATATCTACTGTAAGGGGTAAGTCGAAATATCGAAGATCATCTTCACTATCCCCTTCCTCTGCAACTTGCATGTAAATTGTGTGTAATCCCGCTTCAACTTGTTGACGCACTGTCATCTCGATCTTGAGGTCAACATACTGACCTCCGGTAAGAGAGACTACGAGAGCAGTATTCCCTTCAACATCAGTAATGTCATACGTCCAGGTTGCATAGTTTGGGTCTTCGTCGATGTTTCTTTGAACTGCAGATGGATTCTTGATGACCCAGTTTGTCGTACCAGCATCCTCAGAGGAATCGGTGACACGAACATTGTAAACGACCGTTGAACCAGGGGATACTGGCCCAACAGTGCCTAGAGAGCCTGCATCAGAATCAGAAATCACCTCTGCAAGTATTCCAAACGTTCGATGGACGGTCCAACCAACGGATGTGGAAAGCGTTTCTTCCGTACTGCCATCAGAAGTGACTGTAAACCTCAGCAATCCAATGTCAACTGCGCTACGTTCAATCGGAGGATATACTTCAACGCGAATCATAAGAATTTCACCTTGGCCGACAGTGGGAGTCAATGAATCAATTCCTTGTTCTGTAAGTTCAGTTCCTGTCCCATTAATGAGAAACTTAACGCCCCATGCAACTGGAATCTCTTGAATTCTGAGCCGGTACGTGTCGTCGTCAAATCCTACGTTTGTGATCTTCAGATAGAAATCTCCAACTTCATCATAGTCGACATAATGCGACAGATTCTCATTGTAGAAATCAAGACGATTAGAATCATAAATCTGAATTTGTTGTTCCACATCTTCGAATACTTCTATACTGGGCTCACCAAATTGATTCACTTTCTCCACATCGATTTCGAGTGAAATTAATCTTACTTCGGCAGTGCTGCCAGCGCCGTTGGAAACATAGGCACGAGCTTCGACAACAATTTGGTAATTTTCACCAATACCGCTCAAGTCACCAGGTACTTCGACTGTAAGTCCGGGACGGACAGACGAGCCACCCCCGTTTAGTGTGTAGCCTCCAGGATTTGACCAGATAGGATCTGACCATCCAGATGGCAGTGATTGCTGGAGTTCGAGTTCGACGGTTATGTCAGAGGTCAACGCCCCTGTATGTTCGAGGATTAATTCAATGGTAGAAGTTTGTCCCGGAGCCACCAAAAGGCGATTAATCTGATTCTGCGGGAAATCCATGTAAATGTCATGCTCGAGGAAAGTCATTCCGAGAGGATGATTGTAAATGATTGTGTGGCCCTGTACGTCGGTAATGACCATCTTTAACGGATAGAGACCAGGGGTTATACCTGATTCATAGATGTGCGTGTAGTTACCAACAAGCCCGTTGTTATCCAGTTTCAACTCATTTTTTTCAAATTCTTCTTCAAACTCTGTATTTGCCTCGTTCGGAGTGGTAAGAATAAGTTCAACTTTCTCGATGTCAGCTCTTCCGAAAGCGTCTCTAACATCAACACTGAACTGCATTGTACGCTTCTCTAGACGATGTGTAGGAGACCACTCAGTAACTTCTATTTCCGACCACCCTTCTCCTTGATAGTGAACCTTAACTTTGGAACCAGACAAAGCATCAGCACGTAATTCTATTCGAGAGTAATCGTTTCCAACTGTCCCGCCATATGCCATTTCGACCTCACAAGTGCCGCCGAATAGGCCACCTTGATCTCCACCTTCGCATGATGCAGTCGCTTCGAGGTCTAGGCTCAGTCGATCGCCATTGGAAACAGTGAAACCATCACATCCAACATCGAGAGAAACGGTATATGGTTGCCATGAACCACCACCACCAAAAGGACTAGCGTCTTGAGGATCGCCCAAGTCAATGGTTTTTTGTCTGACCACTTCGCTTCCCGAGTAAAGTTTGAAACTTGCCTCAGCAGTAGAAGTATTTTGGCTTGCTCTCCATTTCAAATAAACGACTACCTTTACCTCACAGTTCGACTTTCCCTTGACGATTAAATCCGATGTCATTTCATCGGATTGAAATTCAATTCCGTTCCCGAAAAGGCTCGCTGTTTCTTCATTATTCCCTGGTTGCATGGTCGTAATTACGTTATTTTTATCAACATAATCGAGATACAGATCGTAATCTTCTAAATTTTCACCGACAGAAGAGATGTTTTCAGTCTGAAAAACGGTGGGTTTTTCAGCATTTTCGAGGGGGACGCCTACGAGAAGAAGTGAGATAAGTACAAAGAAAATAAGTCGTTTCGAAGACATAGACAAGTCATCCCTTATGCTCTGGGATAACTACAGGCGTTAAACGGTTTTGCATGTTTTGTGTAAACAATCATCATTCAACGGTTTGTTCTATGGTATCGAGGGAGGGATTTGAACCCTCGAACCCATCTGGGACCGGATCTTAAGCCCGGCGCCTTTGACCACCTCAGCCACCTCGATAACTCCGCTGGGAAGACGGATGTATGAAATCCTTCCCTATGGGGAAAGTGTCCATCCACCATCCACTTTTAGCTCTTGACCGGTGATGTATGATGCATTTGCTAGAAAGAAAACGGCTGATGCGATGTCTGCAGGAGTTCCAGAACGCCGCAAGGGCACTCGTTGCAAAACGTTGTCGAAATGCTCCTGCTCCCAGTCTGCCGAGAGAATGGCTCCAGGGCCAACGCAATTGACTCGTACCCGAGGAGCAAGTTCACCTGCAAGACCTAACATAAGTTGGCGCAATCCTGCTTTACTAGCGGTATAGTGGGTTAATTTCTCCCAATGCTGACCTTCTGAAGTATCGGTCAAAGCAACAACACTACCTTCTATAGAAGACAAGCACAAGGCCAATCCTTGCGTCAATTGCAACGGTGATTCAACATGCAGTCTATTCATGATTCGCATGTCTTCAACGGTAAGATCCTCTAATGGAATTTGGCTGTATTTTGAGGCGTTGTGAACAAGAACATCAAGTCCATCTCGTTGTTTGATGAATGGATGATTTTCTACCAGTTCGACTAGCGCCTCTGTTGCCCTTTCGTCTGTCAAATCAGCTTGTATAACATCGGCTTTAGCACCGGAAGAGCGTAGCTGTTCTGCAAGTTGATTTCCTTCTTCTAAGGATGAAGATACATGAATCAGAACTGAATACCCATTCTGTGAAAAATGTTCCACAATGGCTTTACCGATTCGCTTAGCACCGCCCGTAACGAGTACAGTTTGGTTCGCCATGAATCAGGTTATCAACTCGCATTCATCAATGCTCGTATTCTAAAAACACTTGAAAACAACTCTGCACACCTTTTTGATGTTCGTTCATGTGGCCATGACAACGGGGGTACAAGGTAATGGCTAAAAATCTAAAAATGGCGTCGCCTAAAGCACCTCGGCCCCGTTTACCAAACTGGTTTCGCACAAGACTCCCTTCAGGAAAAGAGCAGCAAATGTTCAATGAAACAATGGATGCAGTGAAGGATAACAAACTCCATACTGTTTGCCAAGAAGCAAAGTGCCCGAATATTCACGATTGTTGGTCAAGTGGGGATGCCACCTTCATGATTGCAGGAAAAGAATGCACCCGAGGATGCCGATTCTGTGCAGTGGGAACAAGGAAAACACCACCTCCGCTCGACCAAGAGGAACCACAGCATCTTTCCGAAGCAGTATCTTCGATGAACTTGCGACACGCAGTCATTACTGTTGTCAACAGAGATGATTTGGAAGACTCTGGAGCAGATCATTACAAAAAATGTCTTGACGCAGTTGCGGAATCCTCTCCTGAAGTGACGCTTGAACTTCTTTGTTCAGACCTTGCTGGTGATGTAAACGACTTAGCTCACCTCCTTGATGCGAGCCCACTGAAGGTATTTGCTCACAATGTGGAATGTGTCCCTCGTATGGATTCGATTGTCCGTGATCCTAGAGCATCGTTTGACCAATCAGTTATGATTCTCAAGGAAGCAAAACGACTCCGCCCAGACATGATTACAAAATCATCGATCATGGTTGGTGTTGGTGAAACTGACGAAGAAGTTCTCGAAGCCATGCAATTACTTCGAGATGCAAATGTCGATTTACTCACTATTGGCCAGTATCTTGCTCCATCAAAGAACCACCTCGCAGTCGATAGGTTCCCTGAACCTGAACGATATGATGAATGGGCTGAAGCAGCAATTAGCATGGGCTTTTCAGGTGTTGCTTGCGGACCTCTCGTCCGTTCGTCGTACAAAGCAGGACTGCTGATGAGAAAGACATTGGATGCAACAAATCAAGAAGAAATGCCGGGAGCTTATGTAAAAGTCCAGCCCATACCAAATCACCAACATCCCTTAAACCCGAGTCATGGTGAGGTGAACCAATGACGGAGAGAAGAACGGCGACAACGGCGCCCTACACCATCGGAACTCCACCTTTCAGACCTGGAGAAGAGGCTGATTTTGGAGGCTCATTCAAAGAGCAACCAGAGGACCTCAACAGACCAGACCCTGCTTCATGCACATCTGATGACACATCATCTCATGCGCGAGGACTTGTCCGAGTTCTCGATGATAACGGTGAAGCAAAAGGGGAATGGAATCCCAATCTCGACAAAGCCACCATGATTGAGGGTCTTGAATACATGATGCGCCTTCGTATCTTCGACGATAGAATGATCAAAATGCAACGTACTGGAAAACTCTCATTTTACATGCGTTCATTTGGAGAAGAAGCAATTGCTATTGCGCAAACAATGGCCCTAAAGGAGCAAGATTGGATTTTCCCTTCCTACCGACAACCGGGTGCTCAATTCGTACGTGGACGTGACATGGTAAGCATGATTTGCCATTGCATTGGCAACACCGAAGATAACGTTCGTGGACGACAAATGCCTGTTCACTACACTTACAAAGAAGGTAGATTCATTTCAATTTCATCTCCTGTTGGAACTCAATTTTCCCAGGCGGTTGGAGTCGCCATGGCGAGTGCATACCAAGGAAAGGACGAGGTTTGCATCTCTTGGCTTGGAGACGGAACATCCGCTCAAGGCGATTATCACTATGCCCTCAACTTTGCATCCACATTCAAACCACCTGTAATCCTCAACGTTGTAAACAACCAATGGGCAATTTCGACTCATGCAAACCTGGCAACTGGTGGAAAGACATTTGCTGAACGAGGACTTGCTTACGACATTCCGTCGTTTAGAGTCGATGGAAACGATTTCCTTGCACTGTACAGCATCACTCAGTGGGCAAGACAACGAACTGAAGCAGGCCTAGGCCCAACGCATATCGAAATCTACACCTACCGAGCTGGAGCACATTCATCCTCCGATGACCCATCTGCATATCGTCCAAATGACGAAGCAACATGCTGGCCCGGAGGAGATCCAATACAGAGACTGAAAGAACATCTTGTCTCAATCGGAGTCTGGGATGAAGAGAAGCATTCAGCACTTGCACAGAAGATTGACGATGATGTCATGACCGCTTACAAAGAAGCATGCGAATTCGGAGACCTTGCCTCTGGACCTTACCCTCCGGCTTCAACAATTTTCACAGAAGTCTATGAGACCGTTCCTTGGCATATCCAAGAACAGAGAGAGGAACTTGGGAAGTGAGATGATGGCTGACATGAACATGATCAAATCGCTTAATTCGGCGCTGTCGATTTCTATGCAAGAGGACCCCAACGTGGTCATCTTTGGCGAAGACGTAGGATTCTTCGGAGGAGTTTTCCGAGTAACTGAAGGACTTCAGAAAGAATATGGAGCACATCGAGTCTTTGATTCACCTCTCGCAGAAGGTGGAATCGCTGCTATTGCAATGGGCATGGGGCTCAATGGTCTCCGTCCAGTAGCAGAAATCCAATTTGCAGACTACATCTTCCCAGCATATGACCAAATTGTCAATGAAATTGCAAAGGTTCGACATCGATCTGGTGGAGAATTCACCGCACCGCTCACATTCCGCACACCTGCTGGCGGAGGAATCAAAGGTGGACATCATCACTCTCAATCTCCTGAAGCCCAATTCACACACACACCTGGATTGAAAGTCGTCTACTGCTCTAACCCATACAATGCTAAAGGGTTGCTCCTATCTGCAATCGAATGCAATGATCCAGTCATCTTCTTTGAACCAAAACGATGTTACCGAGGCCCATTCTATGGAGATCCGCATAACGTCCCAACATGGACAGGTCATCCTGATGCAGATGTTCCCGAAGGCCATTACACAGTTCCTCTTGAACAAGCACGTATCGTCAAAGAAGGTAATGCTTGTACCGTTATTGCATATGGAACAATGGTCCATGTCGCAGAACAAGCAATCAAAGATTCAGGTATTGACTGTGAACTCATTGACCTACAGACACTCGTCCCTTGGGACAGAGACACTGTTGTCAACTCAATCAAGAAAACTGGACGATGCGTCATTGTTCATGAAGCACCAAAAACAAGTGGGTTTGGCGCAGAAATGAGCGCATCGATTCAAGAGCGATGTTTCTATCATCTAGAAGCACCAATTCAACGTGTCACCGGATGGGACACGCCATTCCCGCATACAACGGAATGGGATTACATGCCAAGTCCTCAGCGTATCGCTGATGCAATAAAGAAAACACAGGTGGAATAAATATGGGAACATTTGCATTCAAATTACCAGATATCGGAGAAGGCGTCGTAGAAGGCGAAGTTGTGGAATGGATGGTCTCAGTAGGAGACTCCGTCAAAGAAGACGATCCCATTCTCTCGGTCATGACCGACAAAGCAACCGTCGAAATTCCAGCACCATGTGATGGAACTGTTACCACAATCATAGGTGAAGCAGGAGACATCCTACCCGTAGGTGTTGTTTGTATCGAATTCGAAGTCGATGGAGATGGAAACGCATCTGCATCCGATGAAGCACCTGCAAAGGAAGAAGTAGAATCCAAACCGGAACCGACTCCTGAACCTGTTGCTGCTCCAGAACCCGCACCACAACCAGAGGCTGCTCCGGTTTCAGTAGCAGGTCCTGCTGTAGAACGTGCACCTGGAACAAAACCATTGGCAAGCCCAGCTGTTCGACAACGTGCACGCTCTGCTGGCGTTGATTTGTACCACGTTGCAGGATCAGGGCCTGCAGGAAGAATCACTCATGCCGACCTTGATGTCCACCTCAGCGGTGGTGCAAGTCGTGCAAGTTCATCGATGCCTGTAGGTGGAAGCGCTCGTGTTGCTAAGAACGGAACTGAAGACATCAAGGTCATTGGTCTGCGACGAAAGATTGCTGATTCAATGATGGCGTCGTACTCAACGATTGCTCACTTCTCATACTTTGAAGAAGTCGATGTAACCGAACTAGAAGCACTTCGACAACATCTCAACGCAACTCGCCCAGAGGGTGCTCCTAAGTTGACATATCTTCCATTCATCATGTTGGCTTTGGTCAAAGGTCTTGGTCAACGCCCAGAATGCAACGCTCTCTACGACGATGAGGCTGGAGTTGTAACCCGACATGAAGGAGTCCATCTTGGAATCGCTACTCAAACCGACCGTGGATTATACGTTCCAGTTGTCAAGCATGTTGAAGCAATGGACATTTGGTCCGCTGCTGCAGAAATGGGCCGAGTCACTCAAGCAACACGAGATGGAAAAGCTGGAGTCGATGACCTCTCAGGTTCGACGTTTACGATCACAAGCCTCGGACGTATGGGTGGACTTGGCGCAACACCAATCATCAACAAGCCAGAAGTTGGAATCCTTGGAGTCCACAATGCCAAAGACCGTGCAGTTGTTATCGACGGACGTGTCGAAGTTCGTCGAATCATGAATCTCTCATCTTCTTGGGATCATCGAGTCGTAGACGGACACGATGGCGCAAGTCTGGTTCAATTGCTCAAGTCAATGCTTGAACATCCTGCTACAATCTTCATGTGAGGTTATTGAAATGAAAACACGTCAATGCAAAGTATTGGTTGTTGGTGCTGGACCTGGTGGCTATGTCGCTGCAATCCGTGCTGGACAACTTGGTCTAGACACTGTAATCGTAGAAGGGCAACGTGCAGGAGGCACATGTCTTATCCGTGGTTGTATTCCTTCGAAAGCACTCATTCACGCAGCACATACCTTCCACAAATTGGCAAAGCATGCGCAAGAAGATGGACACATGGGAATCAGTATCCCTGGACCTGCTGAATTAAACATGGCCAACACCATAGGTTGGAAAGATTCCATTGTTGATCGACTCAACAAAGGTGTCGAAGCACTCCTCAAGAACGCAGGTGTTGAATTGGTCAACGGCTGGGCTGAATTCCAAGATGCAAAGACCGTTAAAATCGGAAAGGGAAAGGACGCTTTGCTAATTCAAGCAGAGAATGTTATCCTTGCTAACGGCTCAATACCAATTGAATTACCATTTATGCCGTATGGCGAACATGTTATTTCATCGAAAGAAGCACTTTCTCTCCAAGAATTACCGAAGAGAATCGCTGTAGTAGGCGGAGGTTACATTGGACTTGAATTGGGAATCACATTCCGAATGCTTGGAAGCGAAGTAACGATCATTGAAGCAATGGATTCAGTATTACCAATCTTCGATAAGGAACTCCGAAGACCACTTGAAATCGCTATCAAGAAGCAGAAAATCAAGGTTCACACCAAAGTATTCGCAAAGGGAATCGATGCAAAGGACGATGGAAGTATCGACCTTTTGTACACTCCAAAGGATGCTGAAGAAGGGACCGAATTCGAGAAACTCAATGTGGACAAGGTCCTGGTTACAGTTGGCCGACGCCCAATGAGTGCTGCTCTCTCACCAACTGGTGTTGCTCTTGATGAGCGTGGATTTGTCAAAGTCAACAACAAGTGTGAAACAAACATGAAGGGAGTTTATGCAATTGGAGACGTTTGCGATCTTGGAGAAATGCTCGCTCACGTCGCATCCTTCCAAGGAGAAATGGTCTCTGAGATTATTGCTGGACAAACTCGTGCTTACGAGCCAGCAGCAGTTCCAGCAATTGTCTTCACTGAACCTGAAGTCGTCTCCGTTGGTCTTTCACCATCTGAAGCAAAGGAAGCAGGACATCCAGTCATTACTGGTAAGTTCCCGCTCGCAGCAAACGGACGTGCTCTTACTCAAGAAGCAGAGAAGACTGCTGGGTTTGTTCGAGTTACTGCTCGTGAAGACGACCACAGAATCCTCGGAATCCAAGCAGTTGGAACACATGTTAGCGAACTCGTTGGCGAATGGACTCTTGCAATAGAAATGGGAGCACTTCTCGAAGATATTGCTCATACAATCCATGCACACCCAACAATGACAGAGATGACTCATGAAGCAGTTCTTGCAACTCTTGGTCATGCAATTCATTCGATGTGAGTGTTACGTTCGAGAAAAGGTCTAAGCCTTGCGTGCCCTAATTGATGTATGAGCCAGCCTTTTTGGGAAGCATCCATACCTAAGGGCCTGGGGAAAGACGAACCAAAACCCGTTCCAATTCCTGAACCTCAAAAGAAAATCACATCTGATTATGATGTTGATGTGGAAGCCACAGCTTTCATGAGAATTGGAGGTACTCTATTCATCGGGCTGTTTTTTGTTTCATTCGGCGGGGCAAGCCTATTCATGATTTATCTCGGTGCAAATTCAATTCTTACAGGTGGTTCAGAATCGATGGTCTTTTTCATCGGCCTCTTGTTTTCAATCGTTCCGATTGGATGCTTGTGGTTTTTCTTAAACCTCTATTCACGACATTCATTCTATGTTGATGTATCTTCAGACAGAGTGGCCTATGAGAGTCTTCTTCGCGGATTGAATTACAAATGGCGTAATTCAAGAAAACCTCTTTCTGAAGTTAATTTGATGACAACATCTCATGCGACTTCTACTTCGGAAGGAAGCACAAACACAACCCACTATTACGAAATACATGGACGAAATCAAGTCGGAGAAGAATGGAAGATCGATATATCTCATGTCATCCGGGGTCAACATATGATTGGGCCTACTGAACCTGCATTCGTAGCATCAGAGATAGCCACAGCAATGGGTGTTTCACTCATTGATAATGGACATCGATGATACGATTAACATCTTTCAAACGCTCATTACGTTTGACTCGTAAATGAGCTTGTTTGTTGAACGGTCAAGAATCTTGACTTGGATGTCACAGGTTCCTGTTCCATCGCAAAGGTCGTCAGATCCTTCACTGATTGTTACTTCTTCGCCGAAGGCCCACTTGCCGTCGTCGTTGTCTGTAACAGCACAGCCAGCAGCTGATGCCTTGTCTGGGTTGGTGCATTCGACGTAGACGCCGCCTTCAGCCTTCATCTGTACAATGACAGTTGACCAAGACAGATCGTCACCAGCGTCGAGGGACACGTAGACGATAGCTTCTCCAGTTCCTGAGGAGAGGGCTGTTCCCGCGTCGTTGACTGTAAAGTCATACATCGAGAAATCTCCACTCAGATAGGTGAGTTGTCCAAGGTCGACTCCCGATAAGAGAGAACAATCACTTGCAATATGAATCAATACCGAAGCCTGCCCATTTGCTGAATAAGCACTTGCTGCAATTGACGTCACAAATTTATCATTTGTAAGATTTGAAAAATACGAAATGGGAATGAAAAGAGTTGTTGACCCTCTTGAAACATTATTGTAAACATCCCCTGAGCCATCGAGGTCGAGATCATATTCAAATGTCAGATTTTGAGCATCAACAGAATAGATTGCGTGATACAGAGTTGCATTTACACCAAGAATTGTATCCATTATGGAACCATTTGCGAGTTGCGTTGTCTGCGTATAGATTTCAAGATTAGTGCAGTCGTTCAGAACATCGATTAAAATTACATCATTTTGAGGAGTTGTTGATGTCTCAGAAGTAGAATTATCTAAACAACCTGCTAGAGAAAGAGAAATTAGGACCGAAATTACAAGAATCGTCTTTTTTGTCATAGAACTCGTATCACTATTGAGTATTTTATTCGTTCCCCGAATTGAAATCTCTTTACACAAAGCCTGTGTGAGAGAAGCATGGACGGAAAAGATTCTCTAACACAAACAATGGAAATTGTTGATGCTTTTACTTCACAAAGAGATTGGGATCAATTCCATACAGTCAAGAATTTAATTTCCTCTATTTCGATAGAAGCCGCTGAATTATCTGAAACAGTTCAATGGTCAAATCCATCTAAGGAAGAAGTACTTGCTGATTCCAAATTAGTTGAAGCGATGAGTCATGAACTCGCAGATGTCATGGTCTATTGCCTGCGTTTATGTTCTGTTTTGAATCAAGATCCAATTCAAATCATGCATGAGAAAATTAAACTCAATGCGGACAAATACCCTATTGAAAAGGTCAAAGGCAGTTCCAAGAAGTACTCGGATTACGATTAATCCGACACTGGAAGAATCTGTATGATCTCTTCTATGGGTTGGTCGAGGAATCAACTTCCACAAGAGAAGCAATCATCAGGAGTATCGAGACTGCAAGCAATCGCTTCCATGGTGCTAATTTCTTCAGCACGTTCTGCAAGCCCATTGACGACTGAATCGCCCTTTACCTTACTTTCAACTGTGAATTGAATTGCATCAGCAGCAGCCTTTGTTCGCAGATAATACATACCTGTCTTGAGTCCTGCTTTCCATCCGTAGAAGTGCATTGAACTGACCTTTGCAGCGTTTGCATCAACCATGTGAATATTCAACGATTGACTTTGATCAATGTAAGCTCCACGGTCAGCAGCCATGTCCAAAACATGCTTTTGCTTAATTTCCCATGTCGTCTTGTAAAGTTCCTTGATTGAATCTGGAATTCCAGCGATATTCTGAATTGAACCCTTGTGACGAAGGATTTCATCCTTAAGTTCCATATTCCACAAATCTGCACCGATCAAATCATTGACAAGATGCTTGTTAAGAACAATAAACTCACCAGAAAGGGTTCTGCGTACATAGAGGTTTGACGTAAATGCCTCAAAGCATTCGTTGTTTCCGAGAATCTGTGACGTGGATGCTGTAGGCATAGGTGCGAGAAGCAATGAATTTCGCATTCCTTTTTCAACAATTTCTGCCTTGAGCGAGTCCCAGTCCCAGCGGCCTGAATGTTCATTCATACCCCAAAGATCGAATTGAAGCAATCCTTGAGAAGCAGGCGACCCCTCGAATGTCGAGTAAGCACCTTCTGCGACTGCTGCATCCTTGGATGCAGAGCAAGCAGCGTAGTAGATTGTCTCAAAAATTTCTTTGTTGAGAGCACGGGCTTCTGGACTTTCAAAAGCCATACCGAGCATAGCAAACGTATCTGCTAAGCCTTGAACACCAAGTCCGATAGGTCGATGGCGCATGTTTGAATTACGAGCTTCTTCAACAGGATAGAAATTCACATCGATAACTCGGTTGAGGTTACCAGTAGCATGGTATGTCACATCGTGCAGAAGTTGGTGGTTGAACGAACCGTTCTCGACGTACTTTGGCAAAGCAATCGATGCAAGGTTACAGACTGCCACTTCATCTGCTGAAGTGTATTCCATGATTTCTGTGCAGAGATTTGAGGAACGGATTGTCCCCAAGTTCTTCTGATTTGATTTCATGTTAGCAGCATCTTTGTAGAGCATGTAAGGTGTACCGGTTTCAATTTGGGATTCAACAACCTTGTCCCATACTTCACGTGCAGGGACTGTCTTTCGAGCTAGACCTTGCTCCTCGTAGGAATGGTACAGAGCATTGAATTCTTCACCATAAACATCTTGAAGGCCAGGGCATTCATTCGGGCAAAAGAACGACCAATCAGCATTCGCTTCAACACGCTCCATGAAGAGATCTGGCGTCCACAGAGCATAGAACAGGTCTCTTGCTCGCATTTCTTCCTTTCCGTGGTTCTTACGAAGGTCGAGGAATTCAATCAAATCGGGATGCCAAGGTTCGAGGTAAATTGCAATTGAACCCTTACGCTTGCCGCCACCTTGGTCGACGTAACGTGCAGTATCGTTGAAGACACGGAGCATAGGAACGATGCCATTTGATTGACCGTTTGTTCCTTTAATGTAAGATCCCTTCGCACGGATGTGATGAATGGACAGACCGATTCCACCAGCAGACTTTGAAATCAAAGCACATTGCTTGAGTGTATCATAGATACCGTGAAGTGAATCATCTTGCATTGTCAGGAGGAAACAGGACGACATCTGAGGTGTCGGTGTTCCAGAGTTGAACAGTGTTGGTGTTGCGTGGGTAAAGTAACCATTTGACATGAGGTCATAGGTTTCGAGAGCCTTTGCGATGTTGTTATGATGGATTCCAACAGAGACTCGTAGGAGCATATGTTGCGGTCGCTCTGCTATCTCACCGTTGAGTTTGAGCAGGTATGAGCGCTCAAGAGTTTTGAATCCGAAATAATCGTAATTGTAATCACGAGTATAATCGATGTGGTTGTTGAGTACATCTGCGTTCTCCATAATGATATCATAAACTTCTTCAGAAATTAACGGAGCATGCTTCTTACTCTCTGGGTCAATGTATTCTCGCAAATCAGTAATGACATCTGTAAAGGTGTCTTTTGTTGAACGGTGGAGATCATCAACACATATTCGTGCAGCAAGCTTACTGTAATCAGGATGATGAGAAACCAGAGAGGCAGCGGTTTCAGCAGCAAGTTGATCGAGTTCACGAGTTGTTACTCCATCATAGAGTCCTTCAATTGTCAGTTTAGTCAGATGTGCTGGGTCAATCCAGTTAGGATCTAATCCATCGGATAAAATCCTCAACTTATCTAAAATCGCATCAAATCGTACGTCTTCTCTCTCACCTTTTCGGTTCACTACTTGCATTGTCATTTTTCTTCCTCTCCTGTTTTTACTGTTCGTGCGTATGTTCCTTTGTTCGCGGTCGGTTCAAAAGTCTTCGTCCATGGAAAACCGCTGTTGGACACTTCCGAGGGATGCTCCATCAAGAACACCCGACTTCTGGTATTCGCCAACACGCTTTTCGAAGAAATTGGTTTTTCCTTGCATAGAAATCATTTCCATCCATGGGAAGGGGTTACTTGCATCATAGAGTTTCGATGCTCCAAGTGAAACAAGTAAGCGATCTGCAACAAACTGAATGTATTGCTTCATGAGATCTTCATTCATTCCAATCAGGTTAACAGGCAGTGCGCTTGTCACGAATTCAATTTCAATTTCAACTGCTTCCGCAATGATACGATGAATAATGTTCTCAGGTGTAGGACGCTCAAGTTTACTATGAAGAAGACAGGCGAAATCACAGTGAAGCCCTTCATCACGACTAATCAACTCGTTTGAGAAGGTCAATCCTGGCATGAGCCCTCGCTTCTTGAGCCAGAAGATTGCACAGAATGATCCGGAGAAGAAGATACCTTCAACCGCAGCAAAAGCCACAAGACGTTCTGCGAAGGAGCCTTTCTTCCTCGAGAGCCAGCGAAGAGCCCAATCGCCTTTGCGCTTGACTGAAGGGACTGTTTCGAGTGCCTTGAACAGGTGACTTTTCTCATTTGTATCCTTGATGTACGTGTCAATAAGAAGAGAATATGTCTCAGCATGAATGTTTTCCATCATAATCTGGAAGCCGTAGAACGCACGAGCTTCAGCCCAGCAAACTTCGTTAGCGAAGTTTACGACAAGATTCTCATTAACGATACCATCACTTGCTGCAAAGAATGCTAGAACATGCTTGAGGAAGTGTTGCTCATCTGCATTGAGTTGTTGCCAATCTTTCTGATCTTCGGCAAGGTCGATTTCTTCTGCAGTCCAGAATGAAGCTGCGTGTTGTTTGTACATTCCCCAAACGTCATCATGCTCAATTGGGAACAGGACAAATCGGTCAAGATTTTCTTGCAACATCGGCTCGATGTGTTCGCGAGAGAGGTCAATTTCAATTCCGTCATCGTTTCGGTTGTGCTCGATTACCATATTCTCCACCTTCCATCACGCGCTGGAGTTTTAGTTCCGTCCGAGATGGCACATAAATATGCCCATGCCCGACTCCTATGAACTAGTGTTTTCAAGGGTGTTTGAATCAGGTGACTGTGCCCCTTATTGTGATTTTAGAGCCGAAGTATATATGAACTGAATTAAAATTTATTTTTTGTGATTTTTTCAAGCCAGAATATACCCTCGTTTCCAGTGGAGCAAGAAGCAAAGAACTCTTCAACTTCGACTCTTAGGAAAAACCATGCGAAGTGAACTAAACATCCCGTTTGCAAAACTCAATCCAGAGGCGAGATTACCGACACAAGGCAGCGCACTTGCTGCTGGGTGGGACTTGTATGCACTTGAATCAACGATTGTCCCCAAGGGATCATCTGTCATGATTTCAACGGGTTTGGCTTGCGCTATACCAGAAGGATGGGAGGGCCAAATTCGTTGTAGATCATCCCTAGGCAAGAAAGGAATGATACTCCCTAACGGCGTTGGAACCATCGATGCGGACTATAGAGGAGAACTCAAAGTCCTCGCAACATGGATAGGTTCAGGAGATGAATTCCATGTTGAAAAGGGCGAACGCATCGCTCAGTTGCTTTTCGCACCTGTCCCATTAGTCCACATAGCTGAAGTTGATTACGAACAACTCACATCAACTGAACGTGGCGAAGGTGGTTTCGGATCATCAGGTCAATTCTGAGGTACGACTATGCATTCTACAGACATCAAGAAATTCGACATCATCGATTATAATGATGCAGTTGAGATGATGTCAGCATTGCAAATGCAACGGATAAAAGAAGAGATACCAGACACTCTCCTTATCTTAGAACACCCAGAGATCGTGACCGTTGGACCTCGTGCTCGAAACGATGGAATCCATCCTCCAGATGATTACGCAACACAGGCAGTTGATCGTGGAGGAGGGTTGACATGGCATGGCCCAGGACAACTGGTGGTGTATCCTATATTGCACTGGAATCAAGATGATGAAACCTCAGTTGCAGCAATTATACACAAACTCGAACAGTGGGTGATTGAATCACTGGCAACGCTTGACATCCACGGATACCGCGATGATAGAATGCAGGGAGTGTGGGTTGATGAAAAGAAAATCTGCAGCATTGGATTGTCGTTTCTACGATGGGTCAGTCGGCACGGATTCACAATCAATTACGACACTCCGCTTGGAAGAGTGGAAAACCTTGCAGGGTGTGGTCTTGCAGAAGCAACAACAACGTCACTTAACCGACTCGGTTATTCATTATCTCGACAAGATATCCAACAAGCCCTTCTGTCTACATACAACAAATGCTTGAACCGCTAAGTTTGCGAAGGTTACAAACAAGTGCATATATGAGAAAGGCTGTAATTCAAATCATGGGCGAAGTTGTTCTCGGTATATCTGGTGCATCAGGTGCAGCTTACGGTGTTCGACTCGCAGAGGCATTACAAGAACTCAAAGTCCCAATACGACTCGTCGTGAGCAATTCGGGGCGCATTACACTCAAGCACGAATGCGATACAACGCCTGAAGAACTTGCAGAGAAAACAGGAGCATTGCTCGAAGAACAAGCAAACATTGGAGCGAAATCTGCCTCAGGATCTGCACCAATCGATGCTGTCGTCATCTGCCCTTGTTCAGGAACAACACTCGGTAAACTGGCTGCTGGAATCGGTGACAACCTCATAACACGCTCTGCAATTGTAGCGATGAAAGAACGTCGCAAACTCATTATCGTGCCAAGAGAAGCCCCTTACGCCACAGTCCATTTGGAGAACATGGCTAAACTCTCCGCATGGGGTACCATTGTCATCCCTGCTTCACCTGGTTTCTACAATCATCCAACATCAATCGAAGATATGGTTGATTTTGTCGTAGCGCGCATCCTTGACCAAATCGGATTGAAGCACTCCATCGGAAAGAGATGGACTGGCGAAGAAATCGATGAATTCTAAACGTGAATCCATCGCCTTCAAATGATTCACCTGATTGTCTTAATTCATGAGCGGCGCAGAGTCACTTGATTCATTGACAGTGAATCAACTCAAAGACGAACTTGCTTCAAGAGGTTTAGCCAAGTCAGGAAATAAGGCGGAACTTGTTGAACGCTTGCAACCTTTCTTTGCTTCAAAGGAAGACCTTGTGACAACTTCTGTTTGGAAAAGAACGGTTGTTGGGCCGGTAAATCTCTCTCAAGCCGTAGGTTCCCTCTTTGTAGTGTCCTTACTTCTCATCGTAGTGTTCAATCCTTCACTTGTTGGACTAGGGGAAGAAGAACCTGTTTACGAGCCAATTGATTTCGATGCAAGCCAAGCGCGATGGTATGCAGAACAACTTGTTGCCCTGGGCCATCCAGAATGGGAAGGAAGAATGTCAGGTAGTCCTGAAGAAGCGGCTGCGGCTGAGATGATTTTAGATAATCTAACTGAAATGGGATACTCACCTCAGCTCAACACCTACCCAGTACCAATGTTCGCAATCAACAGTGCTCCTGAAATCGCCATGTGCATACCTACTGTAGACTTCCTAACAGGACCCTCATGCAATTCAGGACTTGCCGCACAAATAACCACCTTTGAGCATCGAGTGGATTACGTGATTCAAGGATACTCGGGTTCAGCAGACATTCAATTCGGACAAAGTATGGAACTGATTGATCTCGATGACGGAACTGATGATTCTCTCTGGTCTTCAGCATCTGGTAAAGTTGGAATTATTCGCGGTGGTGCAAGCATCAATGGAAACACTGGCATGTACATCAAGGCGGCTGAAAACTCTCTTGCTGGCCTATTTCGTATCAACAATCAGACAAATTGTGGCCAAGTCGAGGCCGATGATTGCGTTCCAATTTTCAAGTCAATTCGTGTTGATGAAATGAAGAGCGGCAACAGCGGTTCGATTCCTGAAGACATCCCGTTCATAGCAGTATCAAATCAAACTGGCAAGCAGATGCTTGAGTTGGCAGAACAAGGTGCAGTCTTACGACTGTTTACTGATGTGGATAATACAGGGGAACTTTCCGTCAGCGTCCCATGCGGAACTATGTATGGCAAGAGTGAGGATTTGATCATCGTCGGCGCTCATCACGATACAGTCTATCATGGACCGGGAGCAGTAGATGATACATCTGGAACTGCGAGTGTACTCGAGATGGCAAGACAAATTGCAATCATTGCAAATGAAAGCGGCACTCCAGAGTATACAATCAGATTCTGCACATGGGGTGGAGAAGAAGAAGGACTCTGGGGGAGTAAAGCATATGTCAATGCGAATGGAAATGAACTTGCCCGTAACCTTCGATTATACATCAACCTCGACATGAACCATGTTGATATTGACATGGCAAACAGAGGGAACAGTCTACGATTCTTTTCTAATTCCGCAAAAGACATTAATCATGTAAGCGATATCATAGATTTATTGAATGATGAACAGTCGAGTGTCTTCTCAAAATATTCCGTAACGCTGACGAAAGAGACGACTATGCCATACAACTCAGACCATGGTCCATTTGTGTACGACTTGCCAGATAGTGTAGAAGGAAATGCATTGGTATGCTACGGATCTGGATCTTGGGAATACCACACTTACAAAGATGACATGTCACGATTCAACGAAGAGTCTCTTGGAATTTCTGTGATTGCCTACGGCACCTATCTGCGCTATCTCGCCTGGCCAGTGGAAGCCTAAGCGTCGCATTCAAGAAGGAAAGCAGAGTGGACTTGTTATGGTTAAGCCAAGTGCTCATGCATCGCATATCCTCGTCGCCTCTAAATCAGAGGCGTTACAAATCTCAGAGAAGATTGGAAAACTCAAAGATTTTGAAAAACTCGCACGAAAGAAATCAACCTGTCCTTCATCTCAGCGTGGCGGAGATTTAGGATGGTTCCGAAAAGGAAACATGGTACGTGAATTTGAAGAAGCTGTTTGGCAAACACCTCTAAAATCAGTGTCTCCCCCTGTAAAAACCACATTCGGCTATCACCTTATTTGGGTTCATGAACGAGAAGAGGAGTGAGATTCATGTCGATTCGTGTCGGGCTCGATGGGTATCGAGTAGATGGTGTCCATGGTTACTTTGACTATGAACATAAGCAAACTCAACCCTTTGTTGTATCCGTACGAGTTGATTTGATCAACGATGTTCATGATGAAGCCCTATCGAGTACTGTTGATTATGGATTGTTACAAAAAGCAGTTGACGTTGTTGTTCTTGAATCAAAACCCATTCGACTTTTGGAAAAGATGGCAGCAAACATTGCTGAATGTATTCGGGATAATGCAGAAGTTGAGACCATCTTTGTACGGATTGAGAAACCAGATGCTCCATTGCCTCACCCAGGTGGTCTTCCGTTCATAGAATACACTTGGAATCGTACCGAGTAAAGGAAATCAACGGGAGACTTCAAAGAGAAGTCCTTCTTAGTCACTTCATGGAATCTCCTTCAAGAGTGTACGTTCCCAGTGCAACAGAATCAGATGGGACTGCAATAGGCATGGGATGTTTCAGCACTGAAGAAATCGCATGGCAGGTCCTCAAAACATTCCTTGGAAAGAGTGAACAAATGAGTCTTACCGAAGCCAGTGTTGTAGCCTGGGACGTCGATGTACTTGGCGAAGACGGAATGACTGTATTATCATCTCTCGAAGGAAAAATCTGCCCTGTGTGCCAGCGAAGGACATTTTGGGTGGATTTGGAGCACCTCTCTGCACTGTGCTACGGTTCGAGTTGTTCAGCATGGATTGAGCAAAGTACTGTTGATCCAGAAATCGTTGACTGCGGCTGGCCACCTCTACGTTTCCTAAAGCAAGTCAAGGATATTGAAGAGGCATACAATGAACTGAGAACGATCGGCTCAGATGTTGCTTCATCCATGGAACAAACAAATGATGCAATCACTCAACAAATGTACGAATCGAGCTTTAATGATGCTCAATAATCACATTTGCTCGATTGGAGAGATTCCTAAGCCTTCCAAACCAGTTCGCAACAAATCACGGCCGAGTTCACTAATTTGGTAAAAGAATCCGTCGACTACGTTTTCGTTGAGTACGTGACAATCTCGATAGAATCCGTTGTAAGCATTCGCCAACTCAAGCATATGCAAAGCGAAAATGTGTGTTTTCTGTTGTTCAACTGAGTGCTCCAGAACATCGTTGTGACAACAAATGAGTCGCATCAATTCGATAAGCCCGGATGGCATTGAGCCACTTTCTGGGACCTGAACAGGAGAATGCTCCAGTCCTGAAGCTCTGCGTGAAATGGAACAGGCTCTGGTGTGAGAGTACATAATGAAAGGAGCAGAACCTGCTTCAAATGCGAGGGCTTCCTCCCAACGGAATGTAAATCCTTTCTCAGGACTGACTTTGATGATGTTGAAACGAACTGCTGCTGTACCAACTGCTTCCGCAATCGTCGCTATTTGTTCTTCGCCATAGTCTGGACGAAGACCTCTGACCACGACTGCGGCTTGTGCATGAGCCTCTTCCAAGAGATCATCCATGAACACAACGTTTCCTTTTCGCGTACTCATCTTCCCTTCTGGGAGTTTAATGAACGAATAGAAGAGAACTTCGGGGCGCTTTACCCCAAGTTCCTCTAAGGTCATCCCTACTTGCTTAGCTTGGAGTTTATGATCTTCCCCAAGAACGTTAATCAGGCGATTAGATTGACCCCACTTCCATTGATGATAAGCAATATCCCTGGTCGCATAGAGTGATGACCCGTCACCTCTTCTATAGAAGAAATCAGTCTTACCTTTCAAGCCCCTCGCACCCAGGTCAAGATAGCCAGCGCCATTGTCTGCAGTTCCAGCAATCTCCAAATCATCCAATGTTTTCATCAATTTGGAAACCGTTCCTTCAACAACGAACTTAGATTCCTTAGTAAACGTGGTAAAAGAGATTCCAAGACGGCCAAGCGTTTCGAGCATTCCATCAAGTACGGGGGAATAAGCGTCCTCAAACGATTGAAGCACCTCTTCATCTCCATGTTCACTGGCATGAACGAGGCGCCCTATTTCTGACTCAATCTCTGCTTTCTTAGCCTCATCAGACTCAGAGCGTAGAATTTGAGCGGCTTGATACCAACGTACTCTTTGGTGATCTTCTTTACCAAGCCAACGTTCTGAAGGTTTACTTCGCTCAGAGAGCAGTGAATTGACTTCTTCCTCGGAGAGGTTTTCCAAAGCCCAAGCGAGAACACCGACTTGTTTACCCATATCATCGACATAGTATTCTGCACGCACTTCATCTCCGTGAAGACGATGAAGACGAACAAGGGTATCCCCAAGAATGGCATTCCGCGCCCTTCCAACGTGGAAAGGTCCGTTCGGATTTGCAGAGGTGTGTTCAATCAAAACTGAACGTGATGCGGATGCGGAGTTCTTCGTAGCATCCCCAACATGAATCGCACCTGCAAGAATCTGCTCTGCAAGCCATACGGGATTCGCTTTGAAATTCAAATAACCATTAACGGCACTTATGGATTCTAAACAATCGAGGTTAGGGAATTCATTTGCGATGACATCAGCAATCTGTTGAGGGGCTTGACGTAAGATTGAGGCAAAAGCGAAGCAAGGCAAGGTTATGTCACCCTGATCGGATTCTCTACTTGGTTGCAAAGCTGACGCCCACATTCCCTGTTCAATACCTTTTGAACCGAGCAATGTCTCAAGATGAGGTTCGATGATTTTACGCAGCAACTTCATTCTGAAACCTCACATCATCGGATAACGTAGAATTGCTGCGAGTCCAGCAAAGCCGAGAGCAAGTTGTGAACCCTCCTCGGTATCAATTGAAATAAAGACGACTTCACTGTTTGATTTCGAAGCTAAATCAGAAAGGGCATCAATCAATGAGACACTACTTAGTTCTTCATGTGAGTCATTACTTGCTTTACAGGAAGGGCAGTTTGGCAATTCTTCAGTTCTGCCAACAGAGGCATTCCATGTATGATCACAGGAACCACATCGAATTTCAACGGAGTTCTTTCTCATACTTTCAGAAATAAGTAATGTATCGACTGCACCTTGTTGAAGTGCTTTACGTATCATCATCTCACCATAGGTTGCCTTTGGATGAGTTTTGATAAGTTCAGAAAGGAAGCGATTCATCATTTGACGCTCAGCATCAAGTTCGATTTCACCCATCATAGCCCCTGCATTACCAACTAACTCTCGGACACCGGATTCATTTGAATAACCAACATCGAACGTGGTTTTTGCGATTTTCTTAGCTATTTCATGATGGAAATATTCGTTTCGAACAACGAAATCCTTGGTTGCACCAGGGCCTCCGATGATGATCGCCTGAATGTTCTCAAGATTCGGTAGCCAATAAGAACAAGCGTGCTCTGTTGCTCGCTTGAAGAAATTGTGAGCGGCTTCTTCGATCAATCGCTCGAAACGTTGAGCAGATTGACCACCTTGCCGGTGCTTGCCCATAATGTTCGAAACAAGATGTTCTTGAACGTGAATTCGCTTTCCAGATGCAATACCATATGCTGCCTCTGCTCTATCGATCACGAACAGGCCGTATGAGCGCTTGTCAACAAGCATGTCCTCAAGTTGTGTTAGTTCGAACACTGAGTCACAACGATACCTGAATGAAAGAAGTGATTGAGGTGGGTCTTCGATCACCACAGTGGTTTGACGTGTCTTGTTGTTACCAACAATGATTGCTCCTGTGAAAAGAGCAATCCCTCTTTCACCAGGATTTTTGAATCGTGAAAGCGAAGAGATTGCTGACTCAATTGCACCTTGAACATTCTTTCGGGTTCCTTTGGATTTGATATTGGCAGCCTGGCCGTGCTCGTTTTGCAGGAGAGAACGGGCATCACTGATTTGACGATCTGGAGGGATGATGACAGTGACAAGTTCCGTTCCATAACCTTTCATTTCACGCAGGTCTTCCAAGGCCAATTTAAGTCGGAGACGTCTTGTCGCCAATTCAGCATCTTCCGACATACCTCTTCCCTCTACCATTGGGGTCGAACCAAGGGTTTTCAACCCTCGCCTTGGATTTGGATGGACAACGCCTATGAAGCGCCATGAATAGGCAACAACATGGTTGCACCAATCATTGTCGCACTCGGCGGTTCGCTCCTCTACGGAGATCATGATGTGAAGACTTGGCTTGGGCAACTGCGCCAGACCTTGGTTCATATCGAAGGAAACGGGCGAAAAATAGGACTCGTTGTCGGAGGAGGCAAGCCTGCAAGAGAAGGCATTACTCTTGCGAATGAGGTCATCAGCGACCGATTTCGACTCGACGATATAGGTATAGCTGCAACTCGATTAAATGCCACTATCCTTCAGAAGATGTTGCAAGAAATTGGTTGCAATGTGGCGAAATCAATTCCTCAAACAACCACTGAGGCTGCAGCGATGTTTGATTCATTTAACATCGTCGTTATGGGGGGGACAAAACCTGGCCACACAACAGATGCAGTGAGTGTCGCCTTTGCTCGTGACGCAGGTTCTGCTCATGTCATAATCGCAACAAATGTGTCCCATGTTTACACAGCCGACCCACGCAAAGATCAATCTGCAACCGCTATAGAAGAGATGACACTAAACGATTTAAGTGCAATTACAGGAACTGAATCCCTCAAACCAGGACAAAGCGCAGCAGTTGATCCAATAGCCGTTCAATGGGCAAAGGATGCTTTGCTGAGAATAGGCGTCCTTGATGGTCGAGATATCCGTCGACTTGAAGATGCATTGGAAGGACGGCCATTTGAGGGAACATTAGTTCGCCCGGAGTGAGAAAGATGGTTGATTCAGAAGCAGTCAAAAAGAAAGTAAAGAACATGCCAAAACGTTCCAAAGCACAAGCATTGACCCCATCTCACAAGCATTGCCGCATTTGTGGAATTGACATTCCTGGCAAATCAGAAGAACGAGTATGCAAAGTTGAAGAATGCATTGAGCGTTATGAAAAAGATGAAAGAAACAAAGAACGTATGCGCAAATGGATGCTCATCTTCTTTGGAATATTTGCATTCATAACAGTACTACCAGTACTTTCACGATTGATGTAAGTTTATTCGTCTTTTCTGTACCAACCTTCTGGCAACTTCATTGGATCGACGTGCTGTGCAGCCTTGACTCTTCGAACAATCTCCAAACGTAGGGCATCAAGTCCAACATCTTCCGTAGCGCTCATGGTCGGACGACCTTCTTCATCGTAAAGTAGAGGTAAATCAGGCGTCCCTTTAGAGCCCGCTTCTCTCCAAGCCTGTTCTTCTTTTCGAACCAGGTCCCACTCTTCTGGACGAGGAGAGAGAAGGTCTGCTTTTGATGTAACGACGAGCATATCTGTACCTGGAAGTAAACGATCGACATCTTCGAGCAAATTCAACTGCTCTTCGAGTGGAGTCCCGCATGCTTCACTGGTGTCCAAGAGGAACAGAACGAGAGACCCAATGTTCTCAAGGGCTGCAATCGCTTGTTGTTCGATCGCATTCCTACGGCTCATTGGCCTATCAAGCAATCCTGGCGTATCCACCAGCTGGTGCACCAAACGGCGATGGGTGAAATGTCCTACGTGGATTTGTTTTGTTGTGAAAGGATAGTGATTAACTTCCATATTTCCTGATGAAAGGGCAGAGATGAATGCAGACTTGCCAACGTTAGGTGCGCCACAAACAACAATACAAGGAAGCAAGGTTTCGATTTGAGGGAGAGCCTTGAGAGTTTCACGCGCCTCATTTAGCCACTTCAGGGATGGACCGACTCGTCCAAGAATGGAACCAATTCGCCCATAGGCTTCTCTTCGTGCTTCATGCATCAATTCGACCTGAGCAGTTCGTACAATCTTTCGAGTGTTTTGAGTTGCAATTCGCAGAACTTGAGTACCGCCCCATTGCAGCATAGAGAGGTGGTGCCGATAATCGTCCGTACCAACACATGCTTCGATCATTGCAAGGTCAAATTGTGGAGAATGATCCAGTGACGGCCATGTCTGGACGGTTTCCTTAAACAACGTATCAATGATATCCGCTGCGGTTTGAATCATACGAGTGAGCTGTTTCCTTGTACGGAAGACACGATTGTAGTCATCGACTCTGTCAGCAGCCTTACGAGCACGAGAAAATGCTTTGTCGAGGACCTCGTCCTCAAACAGCACAGTTGGCAATTGACGCCATGTCACCTTCATAGGTACCCCATGTCATCCGGAGCGACAACCCTTCATGAACCCATCACATCAAAAAGCCAATGATGCAGTAATTGCACATTGTTCATGTAGGGTCGGCTCTCAGAGCACATCATGGCGAAAAAATCTTCGAAAATCACACTCCCAAAATGGGCCACAGGTCTATGGAAAGAACTTGGCTCACCAGACCTAGATAGTATTCAAGGAATCCATAACGGAGATCTTCTCGAGCGACGAAACGGCTTGAGAAGAGATGACCTCGTTGAAATCCAAATTGACGCCAGAGCACTTCTCTCAGATACCGAACCATGGATACGTGGTCGATTAATCTCCTCTGGAAAATCAAGTCTCGAGATTCTGGATGAAAACGGTTCTCGCCGATTTGTTGCAAGAGAAACAATCATTCAGATTGTTCTCATTGCTCACATGCGACCAGCATACATCGATGACAAAGAACTCCTCGCTTTCGAAAGAGAGGATATGAAGCGCCGTTCTACTCTTCACGAAAAGGTTGAGAAAGAAACCGCAGGCAACGATGATGCTCATCTTTGGGGATGAATCAATGGAGACCCCAGAGGGTTGGTCTATTGTAGAGCGATGCCTCATGCGTGAGTTTGAATTCGAAAATTTCGCTGATTCAAAATCATTTGTTGACAAAGTCAGTGCTTTGTGTGAGAAAGAGAATCATCATGCAGACATTCATTTTGGTTGGGGTTACGTTGTGATTGAACTCACAACACATGATGAAAATACAATAACAATGCTTGATGTTGAGCTTGCGACCAAGATTAATGCGATTGGAGGTTAATCGATGGCAGTTGATCCCAAAGGAAGGACAGCACCGGGATATGAACGACATATGTTCATCTGTGGCCATGAGCGCTCCCCTGAAGCAGCACGACCGAGTTGTAAAAACCGAGGAAGTTTGGATCTCCTACCACGTATCAAACAGGCAATCCGAGAAGAAGGACTGTCTTCGATTCGTGTTCAAAAATCAGGATGTCTCGATTTTTGTGAGAATGGTATTGCATGCGTTGTTTACCCTGAAGGAACCTGGTATCAATTGTCAAGTGAAATGGATATTGCATCCATCATTGAACACCTCAAAGATGGTACGATAAGCACTGAAGACTTAATGAAACTTGAATCAGAGTGATCAAAGTTTTACTGGTCGTGTAGCACCACATGCTTGACACTTCAAGAGCGTTGTACGGTCTTGTTTGACAAAGACTGTATCGGGTGCAGAGCATTGACTGCACTTAATGTAAGTATTCACATACCCAACAATTGCTTTCTTCAATCGCTTTGGAGGAATTCGTCCTTTGAATCGAGCTCGAGGTCCATCTCTCGATCCTGAAGTACCAAGTTCGTTGAGAATGTATTGATAGACATGGTTGTCATCTCTGTCCATCATGCCAACAACTTCTGTGAAGTTACGTAGAATCGTATTTGATCCTTCAATCATAATTTGAGGTTCAGGAAGTCTCCATCGAGCACGAGAAGAGATATCCTCTGGGATGTTCTCACGGGCTCGCTTGAGAAGAGATTCATAGTCAAAGTCGCTCATGGACCCTCCTGACACCCCGTTCTCTTCAAGGCTTTGGGTCAAATATGGGCAAAGGATTCATGGAGGGTGGCCTTCTGGAATGAATCGATTACAATGGTCTCAAGTATTGAAGAGTTGAAAACAATCGCTACAAACCTTCGAAAGGATGGGTTGAATTCACAACAAATCGCTGACGAACTTTCCTTGTCTCAAGATACCATAGCATGGCTGCTAACAGGTACAAATACTGAACAGCGACCTACTGACGTACGAATTGGATGGCGTACAATTGGAGTTCGGCCAGCTCGCATCACTGCTATTGGCAACATTATGGCAGATGTTGTTATTGAAGAATTTGATGAAGCCGAAATCGTAGTAGGAATCTCAATCAATGGAATAGCATTTGCTCATGAAGTTGCCCAGGCACTCGATGTTGAAGTCGCAATACACCGAAATGTCGACGGAGAGCCTGGCGCAGGGGCATTATCAAGCAAATACGGTCAAGTCGGAGGCGGAAAGAAAGTCGTCATTATCGATGACGTGCTGTCAAGTGGTGTTACAATGAGCCAAACTATTGCGGCGATCAGAGCCGCTGGTGGAGAGGTTGTCCTTGCACTTGTACTCGTCAATAAAACAGTTCGAAACGAAATCGATAATGTGCCTTTACGAGGTTTAATCCGCGCTGTTCCTGTCTGATTGGAGTTGAAAATAATGCATTGGTCCGACGTCGCAGCCAAGCGACTTGCTGAACGTGGAAAAAAACACATCATCTCGACAGGTATTACACCGAGTGGAGAATTCCACATAGGTCATTTGAGGGAGATCCTCACTGGAGATATGCTCACTAAGGCGGCAAAAAAAGCTGGACTCGATGTTGAATTTGTCTTTATTATCGATAGTGCAGACCCTCTGCGAAAGGTCTATTCATTCCTCGATGATGATTATGAGGCCTACATTGGCCATCAATTGAAACAGATTCCACCACCGACTCCTGAAGGAAAGCCTGATCATGAACGATTCTCAAGTGGAATCTCATATGCTGATCATTTCCTTGAACCATTTAAGCAGGCATTGGATCAAATCGATGTACGTCCGAGATTCATAGACAATTTTGAGTCCTATGCATCTGGAAAATTTTCAGAACTTGCCCGCATTGCTTGCAATAAGGCAACTGAAATCCGTGAAATTATCGAACGTGTTTCTGGCAGAGAACTCTCAGACAAGTGGTTCCCATGGAATCCAATTGATTCAGCAGGATCAATTGATGGAATCACAATCACGGGTTGGAATGACCCCTATGTCGAATGGATTGATTCAAACGGCCAATCGGGAAGAAGTGACGTCACAAAGGGAGAAGGAAAACTACCATGGCGTATCGATTGGCCTGCAAAATGGGCATGGATTGGAGTCACAATGGAACCATTCGGAAAAGATCACGGAGCAGCAGGAGGCTCGTACGATACAGGCAAAGAAATCATTGAATTATTTGGTAGGGAAGCGCCTGTTGACCTCACATACGAGTGGATTAGTCTACGTGGACAAGGTGCAATGTCCTCCTCATCGGGCAACACAATAGGCCCATTAGAGGCACTTTCTCTCGTACCACCAGAGATATTGCGATACTTGATCGCCTCAACAAAACCAAACAAGGCAATCGAATTTGATACTGGGATGGGATTGGTAACGTTAGCGGATGAATTTGAACGCACTGCTTCCAGAGATTTCTCTATAGAACTGTCAGATGAGGATTTAAGCAGACGGAAAAGAGTCGCTATTGAAGATGCTCAAATCGCTGTTGAACTCTCAAGTATTTCATCCTCAAATGAAGCATCACAAGTCACATTCAGGCATCTGGCACTCCTTGCTCAAACAAAATCAGATGATAATGAGGTATGGGCATCAATCGGAATTAACGGCCAAGCATCTCCATCGATGATTGATCGATTGCAAAGAATGCGCACATGGATTGCATCTAGGCACTTTCCTGAAGAGTTACGGATTACAATCTTGGACACCCCGAACCAGGAAGCTTTATGCCTCCTAGGTGATGAAGAGCGACTCATATTACCAACCATCATTGAATTGTTTAGTTCATGTGAGTGGGTGAGTTCTGGAATTCAATCAGCGATCTCGAATTCGGCTAAATCAATCGAAGTGTCCCCAAGAATCGCTTATCGTACACTTTACCTGTGCATTATGGGAACTGAAAAGGGGCCTCGCTTACCTGCGATTCTTTCAGAATTAGATCGAGAAAAGATTGTTTCATTACTCAACCAATGCCTTTGATAAAACTCTCAAAGAACCACTTATTTCGAAACGTTCGACCCTAAGAATTGAAAAGAGGTCGTACTCTCCTGTTGAACATGGCAGGCGTCTATTGTCCGACATGCGAGGTCGGTGTAGAGGCTGCTGCAAAGTTTTGTTTATCCTGTGGCCATGACCTTCTTGTACAAGGGCCAATCACTTCCACAGGGCACGATTTGAACCAACTCAAGGAAGTCATTCGACATCGTCAAGACCTCTCAATGGCTGAAAAGTTTGACATGATTGCTCGTGTAGAGGAAGGGGCAAATCCGATTACAATGGGTATCGCTGCTGCCGCTGACGACGGAGGAAGTATTGACATTGGTCAGGCCTTTGAGGGAAGCGAAAATGAACTCTCAACTAAGAAAGATCACGATTGGGGCCAATCCCCTGCTGCTAACGCTGCTGTTCGAGCAGTTGTAAGGGGTACAAGTGGCTGGGATATGATTCAAGCAGGTACTCTCGATATGTCAGAGGGCTTATTCCGTGGCGCAATGACGCATGGAATGGATGCATCTACACACATTCATGATGTTGCAAGCGGAGAGCACGAAGGTATTGATCCTGAAGCAATGCGAGCAATACCTGTCCTCAAACCACCCAAGCGAAGTTTCTGTCCTAAATGTGGCTCTGACATCCATGCAAATACAATGTTTCAGTGGCGTAAGTGGAGAGAATCTTCCTCGGATGTGGTCTCGATGCAAATGGAAGCCGCTATGGAAACTGCTCTCATTGAAGTTGCGAGCCACTACGTGAATGTTATTCAAGCACTCAAAGATGAAAGAGACGATGCTGTTGCCAGAGCCGCTAAGTCAGCTGCTGAAACCAATACTGAAAGTCTTCGAGAGAAGATTGAAGCGGAAGTACGAGCTGAACTTGGGAAAGAAGAAGCGGCACCTACAAAGTCAAAAAGTTCTGAAAATAAGAAGGCTAGTTCAACCCAAAAAGCAGCTCCTGCAAAGAAAGCACCTAAGAAGAATAAACCGAAATCGGGTGGGATGTTTGGATCCAAGCGACCGAAGAAAACCTATGAAGGCGAACCTGGCGGTAAAGCAGATTGGTTCCTTTCTGATGCTTTGGATACCGTATATGACCCTCATGGCACTGGTAAAGCAATCAAAGGTGCAACGATCTTAGCACGCTCAGCAGATGGGAACGTAAGAGTTCGAGATGTTGTTCGAGCATATGCATTGCAAGGTAATGATGGAATTAGTGAACTCGCATGGACAAGTCCTCTGACTCAATACCTCATAGAAGCCTTCGATGCATGTTGAGTGCTTAATGCGATACTACGCTGGAAGGGGTCTTGTTGACATTTGACTCTGAATACGAACCCTTCTTCCAACCTCCAGGCTGGATTGTTGCACCAATATGGGCAGTGCTGTACACAATGCTTGCCATCAGCATCTATGTCACAGTAATGAATCGCGATAAGTTAGAAAAATTTTACGTGATTGTTTTCGTTTTCTTTGTCCAACTTGCATTGAATTTACTTTGGCCAAGCGTATTCAATTCAGCTGATTATCTCCTTTCGCTGGTTATGATTACCTTCATGATTGTATTCTCGATCATCTATGCATACTTGACATTCAAACCATTACCACACGCTTCAAAACTCGTATGGCCTTACATCACCTGGGTTTGTTTTGCTACTGCGATAAATATTGCTTACTATCTAAAATTTAGATGAATTAAGACTGCTCATGTATTCATTGCAGGGTATATATTCAAGTATAATTGATATGATTTAGAATCATGAATTACGAAAGCCTCACAGTTATTCAGTTGAAAACCATGTGCCGTGAACGCGGTTTGAGAGTCAGCGGGAATAAAAACGAAGTGATTATTCGACTCATGGAAGACGATGAAGGTTCTACACCTCATTATCAACAGCATGCTCAATATCAACAGCAATACATGCAGGCGCCTCAGCAAATCATTCACATCCAAAGAACCAGTGGTGGTGAAGCCCTTGCGCAAACAATAGGATCGTTGATCATAATATACGGAGTATTTCGAATCGGAATGGCCATGTTTTTTTCAGCCTTTGATGAACAGGTCTTTCTCTTTGAATCAATCCTTGCATGGGGAATAGGATTCTGTTACATCATTGGAGGCGTGTTTACGCTACTCGGCTACAGAAATGGCATGTTTTTGACACTAGCAACACTCATCATCTCAGGGAGTCTTTCTATAATGTATCATGATGAATGGAGCCCGCTCTCTGTTGGACTCGATGGCACCCTACCTATATCCTGGTCACTCATGTGTTCATTTTTCTGCTCAATAATGGTGGGATTACCTTTGCTAGCTGGATTTAATGATCTAAAGCCAGGTTGGCCTTTCGATGCCTCATCAAATTATCAAGCAACTCAGTTAAGCAGCCAAGCAACAGTGCAAAACAGGATGAGAAAGAATGCACAACCCTCCCAAAATGGAGACAAGGTTCTCTTAGAATGTCCATATTGTTCAGCACATTTCAACGTGAAAGCTGGAACAAGCGGAACTGCAACATGCCCTTCATGCAAGAAGAAAGTCTCTGTCTGAAGAAGTAGAAAAATCTCAAAGAGATTCAATGACAAGTGCGATACCTTGTCCACCGCCAATACAAGCTGTAGCGATGCCGTACTTTCCACCAGAGCGCTTCAATTCATGTGCAAGGGTAAGCGTTAGGCGAGTCCCAGTAGCAGCGAGAGGGTGCCCCAAACCAACGGCTCCACCGTTGACATTGACCTTTTCAACATCCAAACCGAGTTCCTTTACGCAAGCAACAGCTTGGCCTGCGAACGCTTCATTGATTTCCCATAGATCGATATCATCGACTGAAAGGCCTGTTCGTTCTAATGCCTTTCGAGAGGCTGGAACTGGGCCATAGGCCATGATTGCAGGCTCTAAACCAACAATGCCCCATCCGACCAGTCTTGCAAGTGGCTCATCACCATCTGCTGCTGCTTGAGATGCGGATTTGATGACAACTGCTGCTGCACCATCAACAATTCCAGAAGCGTTACCTGCAGTAACCAAGGATTCAGGTCCGAATGCTGTTGGAAGTTTTGCCAACGATTCCGGAGATGTATTTTGAACGACATGATCTTCATCCTTTGAAGTGATTATTGTCTCTCCTCTGCGTGATTTAATGACAACATCAACAATTTCTTCGTCAAAGACTCCATTCTCTATAGATGAGAGGACTCTTTGATGAGAGCGAGCTGCAAATGCATCTGTTTCTTCCCGTGTAACACCTTTCCTTGCGCATATCTCATCACTTGTTTGGGCCATGTATTTACCACATGTCAAATCTTGAAGGTTTGTCATCATGTAATCCTCTACAGGAGGTGAACGGCCGAGTTTCCATCCGTCTCGAGCACCTCGAAGGACGTGAGGAGCCTGTGAAAGATTCTCCATTCCACCTGCAACAACTGTTGAGGCTTCATCGAGCATGATCATTTGGGCGCCTGTGACGATAGATTGTATTCC
>Ga0206682_10000793_pt1 | contig 33041 bp, 48 predicted proteins | sample M240m12015metaG_FD_155444 | JGI IMG/M metagenome (GOLD analysis project Ga0206682, IMG submission 155444) | Ammonia-oxidizing marine archaeal communities from Monterey Bay, California, United States - M2 40m 12015 | ecosystem: Environmental > Aquatic > Marine > Intertidal zone | place: USA...
ACTGGTCGAAACCCGCTTCGGCGGGTCACGGGAATTCACCCGAACAATCTGGAGATTGAGATGAGCAATGTAATGGACACCATCCACAGCGGATGCAAAGACTTTTATTTTGGCTGGCTATCTGAGGTCAGAGATCAAGGGTCAATCAATATGTTTGCCGCCCCTTCCATCATGGCAGAAGAGTTTGACCTGACACTAAAGCAGGCGACTCAGATTACCGCCGCGTGGATGGAATCATTTGAGGAGAACCAACAATGAAAACTATCGACATGACCCCAACTTGGGAATCGCTTTTGCCAGTGATGCTGGCGGTACTTGAGAACGGATCGTTTGAGAGCAAGCGAGACATTCGATCAGAGCTACAGCGCATGGCTCATGCCGCGGACCTTCAAGTGAAATTGGAAAAAGACCGCAACCTGAGTTGGGCAACAGATAACTATCCACCCAAGTGGATGCGACCCGTCCTGTTGGCGCTGGTCAAAGCCATCCTGAAGCGAGGCCACTCGGTCTCTATCTGGCTAGGAGACGACGAGCTAGTCATCGAGCGCTCAACCGACCTCCCCGAGATCATCAAGAACCTAGCCTCAGAGTTTTGGAACATGCTGATGATCGACGGCGATCTGGGCTGGTTCAGCCTGATCTACGACAACGGCCCAGAACACGATCCCATGGTGGTCATCAGTGACTACTCCGACAACAACCTGTGCAACGAAATCATCTCAGACATTGAAGAGGGGCTGGAGTCATGAGGCACATCAAAGCAATTCAGTGGCATCAATTCGAGTCAGCAAAAGACGCCGCAAACACGGCTTACCTTGCGCTCGTTCTGGACTCTGCCGAGGCAGATCAGGATCCCAATTATGAGGTTCAGATCTACTCACCGGAGGAGAGTCAGGAGCGTGGCTATACCAGCGGCTGGCATGTGATCTGGGAGTGCGGCCCCGCAGATTGGGGGGTCTCACAGTCAATGGAGGTTATTAGCGGCGGCATGATCCCGCCGTGGGGCTACTGCGAGACCTATTGGGGATTCGATTTGATCTTTAACGAGGAGGAGGCATGAGCAACGTAATCGATATTGAGTCGGCGCGTGGTGACAGTGAGCGCGAGGTAATACTGACCGCCGCAGGACAGTTCGAGAAGCTGGGCGACGAGGCAATTTTTTTATTGCAGACCTCTTCAGATCAGAAACAGATCGAGCAAGCAATCGCGATGATTCGCTACCTTGGTGCCAAGCTAGATGAACTTGAGCATGAAGGGATTGAGATCGAATGAAGATGGTAACGGTTGACGAATCAGCAGTTGAAGAGTCGAAGGTTGGACACCTGATTGCTGACGTTGAAAAAGGATTCGGGTTTCTGTGCTTGGATCCAGACGATGTCTTCATGGAGATGCCCTATTCAGTTCAAAAGAAAATCATCGAGGACTGGGTCGATCTGCTAGGACAGATCTCCTCTTTTCTTGAAGACGAAAACGGAGGATCGATTCAATGAATATTCCAGAGCAGTGGGTTGCCCTTGCCGCAACACTCGCACTTTATTTTTCATTTCTATTTTACGAATTAGCAATTGTAGGAGGATGACATCATGGACGAATTAGAATTTCAGTTTTTTGATCTGCTGAAAAAGCATGACTTTTGGTACACCTACTCGGACGATCACCGAGCTTACAAGAAGGGGTCTGCTCAGAGGATTATCATCGGCGATTGGATCAAAGAGCATCCTAACTTGAAGTGGGTATGGGATAGCTTTTGCAGGGCCATGGAGGAACACAAAAATCCCATGAGCTTGGAGGAGATCCGACGTGATTACTAAGGTAAGCTCGGAGACGATGGCCCGTGTCGCGGAGGAAAGATCCCGTGGCAGACCTTGGAAGTGCGTGGTTGACGTAACGGAGAACATTCCAGAACATAGACTAAGAAAATACCTGCGCCTGTACAATAAATTTGGCGCAGATTACTTTCCAAAAGAGGAGCATATGAATAGCTCTGGTCAATACAATATTGAACTCAAGCGAATGGTTGAAAAGCATTCCTTGACGCGCAATGAGGTGGCTTTTCTGATCAATGCCCCGCTGGAAACGGTTCGCAACTGGCTCAGAAACCCATCGGCCAAAGGCTATCGAGCAATGCCCAGCTACGCGCTGGAGCTACTCAAAATAAAGGTGGATTTGGAACTCGAAGAAATGCGACGGGATACGGATTAGGTTCATCGACCTCGCCCGATAGACTATCCCCGACCAACTCAAAGAAACCGAACCAGTTACCATCGTCCGACGTTCCCGTCACCAAGTACCAGCCCTCGATCTCGGGGGCTGTTTCATCAAAGTAATTCCAGCCTTCGCGGTGAAGAAAGACGACGTTGTCCTTCCGCTCAAGAACTTGTGCGGCTTCAGTCATTAAGATCCCCTAGTTAAATTTGCGCCGCCGCCAGAGTCTTTGCACCCCGAGTTTTACCTCGTCTCGAATGCCGTCCAGCGCTCCGTCGCAGTCAGGATAAGTATCTAGAACTCGCCGCCGTTCTTCTAGACTTGACAGATCTGCGATATTTGAACTGACCGCAATTAGGGCTAGACGCATCGCAAGTGTATGAAATTGAGGGCTTAATTTTTCGTGGATATGAGCCTTAATTTCAGGATACGTTAGGTGCCTTGCCGCTTCCATGTAAACGGCCCTTAATTCAGGGGGACGCAAGGTTCTCTCGCATGACCATTACAAAGTCATTCCAATCCATCGTCGCCCTACTCTCGGTGCTTCGGGGGAGATCTGGGTTGATTGCGTAAAGCGGAACGACACAAAGCGTCTTGGCCCTGTCGAACCGATACACCAGCGCCGGTATCAAGTCGTTAGCCTTTCCCGCCGCGACCACCTGATCCCACCACGCCCGATGCGGGACGCAACCTTGGCTGTATCGCTTGCACTCGATAGCAAACGGCCCCACCACTATGTCGGGCAAGCTGTTCTCTCGATACTGATCTAGGATCCGCTTGATCGGCTCATCGACTATCGTGCCTAGCTCTTCGCGTAAGGCGTGAACGATCTCACGCTCGTAGTTATGCCCCTTCGTTCGTGAGTTGACCATCGTCGCTCCTCCACTTCATTCTCATCCACTTAGTGCGCCAGTTGACTAGCTCATAGAGCGCGTGTGTCCTTCCGTAATCACCCGAACTGAGCGCCATCCTCACCCTCCCCGTGCTGACGCCATACTCAATGAGGAGCTTCACATCGACCTTGGAGATGCCCAGCATTGGTCCAGCCTCCTTAGTGGTGAACGTAACGACGTTCATATCCCCCATGCGGTTTAAGAGACCGTGGAATCGTGATTTGTTTTCTCTCATTTTTTCCCGCCGTCATTTTTTTCCAGAGCAACCATCGCGAGCAGGCAGTAATGTGCCATCTTCAAGATGTCGTGCTTGGGATCTGCACCCTCTTTCTTTCCGAGGCGAGCGGCGTACTTGATGACACAAGCCATCGCGTGATCCATGCCGTACCCTGCATCGATAATCAGATCGATAGCTTGAGTGCCATTCTTCGCGTAATGCTCGCCATAAGTACCCAGTACATAGGACTCGAGATCCTTCAGCGCTTGCTTCTCTTTCATTGCATAACCTCAATTTCTTTAAATATTCTTTTGAGAGACTCCATGTCGTTTAGGGCGGAGTGCTTCATCTTTCCCCCGTCCCTTTTCTCCACCATCCCTCCGCTTGTTGTCTGTCCTTTCTTAACTCGCTGACAGTCCTGCCAATAATCTTTCTTCTTTATCCACCCGCCAAAATGCACTGCGTCATCGTGGAGGCTGGCAAAGACATAAAGCTGACAACCAAAGTGCATTTGAGTGTCGTTGACGTGGGTATCAAACAGGTTGTGATCGTAAGGAACTGTTCGCTTTTTGGTTTTCACATCGACTGTGATGTCGCGATATTTGAGATGCACAATGAAGTCGTAATGATCGACTTCAGAGCCGCAAGAAGTGAACGCGAATCGGTTATACAAAAGCCATTCTTGAAACGCCTTCTCACCCATGTATCCAGTGTCTTGACCAGACCCATCCTTCAAGATCGTTGTCGTGTTGTAGGCACTGCCAGTTGAATATCCCACTGCTTACTCTCCTCTCGCCTCGAGAACCAATTGCTCAACCTCAAACATAAGATCCATCTCCGTCCCATAGCGCTCTTCAAAGCGACGTTTGAATGGGTGCCTGCTGATGAACAACGGGTTAGAGGAACCTTCTCGGTGATGGAAATAACAAAGCGGGAGGATGTGGTAATGAGCGCCCGTCTTTGTCTTGCCGTCGATGTGATGGATCTCGGCAGGAGTCCGCTTCCCCTCTTTCCTGCACACAATGCAACCGAGTGACGCGACATCATTCATCCATCGCTTCTCATCCGCTGTAGGTGTGCGCCCCTTCATTCTTCTGGAGGCCTCCCCATGATTGCTTGGACAGCTACCGGCTTGCGGCCATGGCTCTCCAGAACTGCGTTGACTCCATCGACCAGTAATGCGGTCACTGATGTCTTTTCCTTTCTCGCCAAAATCTTCAGCGATTGCATGGCCTTCTCGTTCAATCTGAACGGCATGACTACTCTTGCTTCCCGTTTGCTCATCCCTTGTATGCCCTCTGCTCTAGTCGGTTACTTGCTTTGTGCGAGCGCCATTGCTCGAACTCTATTTCGCAGGCTCTAAACTCTGCCTTCGCCGCCGCCAACATTCCCTTGGCCACGCCCCTGTTAAGTCGGGAGTTAAAAACATCCCCCTGCTCGTCGGCAGATCTCATCTGCGCGGCGGCAGTCTTGCTCCCATCCACCTCGGCCTGCACCATCGCCTTGGCATACGTCATCTTTTCCTGCGCCTCGGCCCGAGCGATGGCCTCCTCGGCCTCTCGCATCTGCTCGCCTGCGGCCCTGATCTTGATCGCGAACTGCTCCTCTTCAATCATTGCTCTAACTCCGGTCTGTACTGGCGAGGCTTGCTCCCCTTTGTGTGAAATGCTCTGGCCTCTGTGCGCCACAGACCGATGTTTGACTCAAAGCCAGACAGGCGTTGCTTCTTTACCATCAGGGTCACGTCAGGCTGGGCTAGTAATTCAAGATCGTCATCGCGGTGAGGAGAGCCTTGCTCGATCCAAAACTCCCTATCTTTTTTCTTCTTGTTGGCCCAGCAAGCAATCACGTTCATGGCGTTATCAGCAAGCCCACCACTTCCCTTACAGTCATCGATGACAGGACGTGGGTTATCGCCATCCGAGTGACCCCCTTTGCGTGAGTGATGAACGAGAATGAGATGAGCGTCGTGGGCGCGTACCAGATTGGTTAACTCAACAACAAAGTCCCGCTCAAGGTTGAGGTCATTCAACGGCATGGTGATGCGCTGTAAGCAGTCCAAGACGATTAGCTTGCAACCCTTGCCGAGCATGTGATTTACCTTGGCAATCGCACTGTGCGGCTTGTCTACCATTTCATTGACCACATAGAGGTATTGATCCATCAGCTTCATGCACTTCGTGACAAACTCATCTGGCGTGTTGACGCTGTCGGCAAGCTGATCGGATAGCAGGCTCAAAAGGTAGGGTGTATCCATCTCATAGGAGACGTAACCCACCTTGATCTTGTGCATCAGGTAATCAGCTACTAGGTAATTTGCGACGGTGGATTTGTAGGATCCACGACTTCCAAACAGGATGGTTACCTCGCGTGGACGCAGTGCAAACTTGTCACCGTGGCGATCCCAAAACGGAAAGAACGCATCCTTGTTGACGCCGTGCTTTCTAAACTCCAGCACGTTGTCGGTAAACTCCCCTGCCGAGAACACGTTCGCCATGCCCTCTAGCGAAGAGTTAACGTCGAGATCTTCGAGTTGCATGAACTCGCTGTCGGTAGGTTTCCTAGACATAAAGTTCGTCGTCCTTTTGCTCGGGCGCAGAAACTTCATCAAGCCAGCGCTCGTTGTTGAGGTATGTGGAGGGGTGCAAAATGTATCGAGGGTCGGAAGACCATTCACGCGAGCGGAGATCTTTCTCGATCAACTTCAACGTGGCCAAATCCATATTGCTCATCTTGGATATGGCCTTGGACTTGGCGATCTTCTTCGGAAACAGAGACCAATTCTTAGCTATTTGGTCATCCTTTTCTGTCCCGTGACTGTCCCGTGACTGTCCCGTGACTGTCACGTTCTGTTCTTTATTCTTTATTCTTAATTCTTCTTCTTTAGACAGCTTCTCTTTTGCTCTTTGCCTTCTCTTCCTAGCGGCACCTGTCGCGTCCGAACTTTGCTTGTCTTCCCAGTTGATGATGCCCCAGTCAGAAGTGATCAGATCCACGTCCATCAATCGGTCTTTCACCGCGTCCATTTCTACCGCGCTCAGCCCGAGGTGGACGCTGAGCATCTTGTCTCTCAACGTCGCATCCTGATCCAGCGTCCCGTCCGCCTTCGCGCACATAAGCGAGACGTAGTGCCAGCGATCTTCAAAGGCAAGGATTCTGAGGCGGGGATGCTGGGCTAGTTCGGTGTACAACTTGAACCACTTCACGCTTGGCGGCTCCAAGTGTTTTTGGTGTAGAACTCGATGGCATTGCACTCAAGTCGCTTCGACTCGCGCTTCACTGCGGCTTGGAATGTCTCCCAATCTTTCTTGCTGAATTTGTCGCGAGGCTGGTCTAAGCCAATCCGAACGACGAACTCATCATCTTCGGGCACCCAATCTTTGTGCTTCCTAAATCCTCTGACGTGGGTGTGGGGGTCATCAGGGAACATATCTCCCTCACTCAGCCCAACGGCATCCATAATGTCCCGTGGGGCGCACCCTCTGGTTCGACAGATCATGATGATTCGATCACCGTTCTGACCTATTGCTATATCCAGCTTCGCGCTGTTACTGTCGTGTGCAGGGCATCGCGCTCTATACTTGTCAGCTCCGGTTTGTCTGACGTAATCTAGACGCGAAACTAATTGCTCTAATTTGTCTCTGATACTCACGCTTGTTGCCCCCGATAAGCTAACTGTAAAACGTGTATCGAGATTAACTTGGATTTATTCCAATATCAAGCTTGGTTCCGAGCTAATTGTCACTTATTGCTAACATTAGTTGGATTAGTGTGTGTATACTTCTTGCACACAAGCCGTTAATGTCCGTACAAGCGATAACCGAAAAGGGGGAGTTATGAACGTAATGGAAGTACAGCAAGACGATGAAGGAGCCGCTATTCGACTGGCTCGTTCTGAGCGATTCATGTCAATTTTAAAGCGTCATCAAATACCCAAGCATGGCGCACAAACAATAATGGCGAAGGAGGTTGGCGTATCCGACGCGACTATCGCCGCATGGATGAGGGGATCATTACCCAGAGATCCAGTCGTTCTTATTACGTTTTGCGATATTTACGACGTTGATCTTTACTGGTGGGTTAATGGCAGTCCGAGACCGATGGACGGGGCATCTTCAGAGAGGCTTGTCCGAGCAAACCAGACAGTACGCAAGTGGACTGATATGCATAGCATAGATCTTGAAGATGATAAGCGGATGGTGCTTATTGCAAAAGTTTATAATGACCCAGCACGGGCGCAGGAATATTTAGAGTCAATGCTGGAGATTCTGTCCTACTAAGACGTGTCGCACTTCTATACATATCCTTGTTTAAGTGATTGACATCTACATTTAGCTTTGGTTTACTCCTATCTAAAGGGGAGAGTAGACCAATGCCAGATCGCAGTTCCGTTTTCAAGAAACTTTCTAACATAGACGTAAAGTCTTACGTCAAATGGTCTGATGCCGAAGATAATGGCAAGCCCATAAAACTCCCCTACCTGCCGTGGCATAACGCTCACGCGCTCATGATGGAAAACTACCCTGACTACGAGTGGGCCTTCGATAGAAGCCCCGAAGGGCTTGAGGTTTTCTACTTTGCTGACACTACAGCAGAGGTTCGAGTCACGGTATCCGTGGGCAATTCCAGTATTCACGTCTCTAAATCGGTAACTGGATACAATAATAAGCCAGTTCAAAACAGTTCAAAACCCTAATGCTGATGATATCCACAACGCCAAGATGAGATGTCGGGTTCGCGCCTTGGCAGAGTTAGGTCTTGGATGGGATTTATGGCTCAACCACGACAATTATCCCTATATTGCCGACTCATCTAGTAAAAAGCCTACCAAGAAGGCGGTATCTCCTAGTAAGGTGGGAGATGATACAAAGTATCAGTCTGAAAAGTCAGAAGAAGAAGCAAAGCAAGTTTACTTGGAGAAAGTGGCAAAGGTAGTTGTATCAAAAGAGACGGCTAAAAAATATAAACCAAAGGCAGGACGCCAATGGGCAAATCGCAAATGGGATGAGGATGAGTTCCATAAGCGCTGGGAAGTTCTACTAAAAAAGAAAGGTTTGAAATTATGAAAACAAATTTAACGAACAACGAGACGGCTTGGCTGTATTGCAACAGCGGCGCAAGCCAAGCAAATGATCGCTGGAGCAGGCTCAACATGGAAAAGGCTGGAGTAACTTGGCAAGGCAACCCCGTCCGCGCAAAGCGATCCGGTATTTTGGTTTTGCTGAAGGCCCAGCCCATTCCGAGTCATACCGATAACAATAACTGGACTAGCGAGGCAGATGCATTAGGCGAGTGGGGTGTTGTATGGGGGCTGTAGAACAGGGGTCAGCCGAATGGCTTGAACAGCGTAAAGGAAAGATAAGCGGAACGGCTGTTGGCGTTTTAGAGCAGTGTAATCCGTATCAAAAGCCAGAAGACCTTGTTAGGTCTATGGTCAGAGACTTGGCCGGTGCGCCGTCTGAGTTTAACGGTGGCCCAGCAGTCGCCCACGGTCAGATGATGGAGTCAGTTGCCAAGGAATGGTACGAGAGAGCCTTCAATACCACCGTAGATGAAACCGACTTCGTCGTGCATCCAATGTATGAGTTCCTCGGAGCTTCGCCAGACGGCCTTGTCGGACTGGATGGCTCTATCGAGATCAAGTGCCCATACCCTCGATTCACAAAGGCTCCCTACAGCGTTTGGGACACCAAGAAGAAGATGTACTTGCGCCAGTGCCAATTGGTCATGGAGGTGCTGGATGTCGATTGGTTGGATTTTCTTTGCTACCTATCTCCCCATGCTGACGCAGAGCCAGAGTACAACATCGAGCGGATCCATCGCGAAGAGGGCTGGTTGCATGAGCCGCTTCCGAAAGTCCTGCTACCCAAGCCAGTAAAGGGAACGATTCCTCGCATCGATCTCTACATCGAATGGCATGAGTACATCCACTCTGAATACGAGAACTTGTCTCGGAGAAAGGTTCACACCGACTCCGCGCAGGAGATTTATGAGGTGGTCAAGAGCGATGAAATGGAGACGCTGTCCAAGGCTATGGTGCGCCTCAATGAACTTAGGACGGAACACTCAGCCATTCTTGGAGAGATCTTGGGTCTCGAAAACGTGGTGAATGACGTGAAGAAAGTTGTCGCTGACAAATACTCGAACAGGAACGTGACGGATGGTGTCGTCCAATTGCAGTGCATCAAGCGCAAAGCATCGTTCGATTTCCGCAAGGGATTTGAAGCCATTGGTGGTGAGGCGGCGTTGCTGTCAAACGGCCTTGAGCTAGAAGACTTTAGATCCTCATCCAACACACGCCAAATCAAAGTCAAAATGGGAGACTGATCATGAAAAAAATGTACGTTGAAGGTGAGGTGGCGTTCTGCAACCTCAAAGAGTTTGACACCTATCAGGGGAAAAGCACAGACAAGTACACCATCACGGTGAAGCTTGATGCGGCGAATGCCGAGGCGCTCACTGAGGCTGGGGTGCATGTCAAAGATTACAAGGGAACTCCGCAGAGAAAGTTCTCGACCACCTTTGATGTGCCTATCTGGAATCCCGACATGACTACAAGGGAGAAGGGCGAGATCCCCTTCAACTCCAAGGTCAAGATCTTTGCGGGAGTTGCAGAAGAGCCTTACAAAGAACACGGTTGCTCGACCTACGTCAATGGGGTTCAAGTCCTAGAAGAAGCTGGCGGCGGAGTGCCCGAGGGGTTCCAGCCGGTAAGCGGGTCAGCACCTGTTCAGCAGGAGGCCATCGAGGAGTTTGAAGACGACGACATTCCGTTTTGAAAAAGGGTCTGAGGCGACTCCTAAGCGTGTCGTCGGCGCACACGACTCATCGTGCCAGACAAGGATGTTTGGTAAATCGCTCTGTCTCAGACCTCGATCATGGTAGAGGGCGATAACCATGAGAGCCGACCCTCGACTAAAGAACTTTGTGCTGGGCAGAAGCGTTGGTCAGACAGTTTTTTGCGGGACAAATCTCAACCAGAAAGACGCACCTAACACCTGTGACTTTAAGGTCACGCTGATGGAAATCATGACTCTAAAAAGAACAACGGTGGCGGTGTTGCATATCTACGAAGATCAGAACGTGCTGGAGGTGGCGCTGATGGAGAAGCATCCGAATCCAGTTGAGGTACAGGGCGTCCGCATTTATTACGAGGGGACAAAGATGTACTCCAGCGCTGAAACAGAGTGCGCTAGGTGCGGACAAGCAACATCGGGGGTCGAGCAGAGGAGGACAAATGGACTACTCAGATTTGAAGCGCCTTCGCAGGTCAAGATCTTCCGAGGAAATCGAATCGCAAAAAACGCCAGATAAGAGGCGTGGTGCCGCGCTCAGAGTAAAGATTCGGCACATCGATGAATTGAATCGGCAGTACCCAGAAAGGCTATGGGTGACCCTGCTGAGAATGCACTTCCGCCCTGTTGTCCCCGTTAGATTAAACCCCGCCACCACAGAGAATTTGCGTACTCGCAACGGGGAAGGTGACGAAGTCTGGCAGGTAGGCCATGAATTCATGACCAAAGATGAAGCTATTTACAAAGCCGAGAAGCTAAGGCGTTCAAAAACGCCGCCCGTTTGGGGTACTATCGATAAGCGGTTCGGCGACAGCTTCTTCAGTAATGAGGAGAGCGAATATGAGTGACCGCGAAATGGTAGCGTTTCGGCAAGTTGCTGAGCGCTACATAAAGCAACCGAGCAAAAGGCTAGGAAGGCCTAAAAGTCCGGCGGCTAACACCGCTATCGAGGAAGCCATTGAGCGTTACGGCAACCGGCCAATCGATAGCTTTGGAGTTTGTGACGTGACAGATTACGTCGAAGATCTGCAAGAGAAAGGCTTTAGGAGCGCGACCATCAACTCTCGGTTGCGTTACTTTATTGCTGTACTCAACTACGCAAAGAACAAGCGTGGGCTGATCGAGTCGAAGCATGTCCCATCATACGAAAACCTGAATGTGTCTGAGGATGCTCGCGAACCTAGAGTCTTAGATGAGCGAGAAGTTCAACGACTGCTGTTCTGCCTTCCCAGACTGCAATCACAGATGGTGCGCTTTGCACTGGCCACTGGCTTGCGCGTGACGAACGTCAAGTGCCTGCTGTGGAGTGAGGTGCAGGATGGGATGCTAGATATCAAAGGTTCTAAGATGAAGTCCGGCAAGCGTTTGCTGGTGCCTCTATCGCAGAGTGCTTTGGCTATCTTGGATCACATGCATGAGGCTCAGCAGGATCGTGGTCAGGACTGTGAGTACGTCTTCACGAAGCGTAATGGCAACCCTATCAGTAGGCGCACCAGTGTCACGAACAAGGTGTGGCAACGCGCCTGTGACCGCGCAGAGATAGGGTCAGTGAGGTTTCACGATCTTAGACACACATGGGCAACCCGTCATGCGGTAGCAGGCACACCGATGCCTCTGCTTCAGAAGTTGGGGGGTTGGAGCAGTATGGCGATGCTGGAGCGTTATATGCATCTTGCCAACATGGACATGCAGAACTTCGTGAACAACGGTGCTTCGGTGCCGAGTAAATCCTATACGCAGAATGGGCCAGCGAAAGCTGGTATAGATCATTCTGTTATAGATAGACCGTCTTCCGTAAGTGTTACGGTCAAACGGCCTAGTAGAATGGTGGTGGAGCCAGACGGGATCGAACCGACGACCTCAACACTGCCAGTGTTAGGCTCAGAATCGAGCTTAACACATGTTGCATAGAACTTAACTGAATAAGGCTTAGATTAGCTTTGTTTTCATTTTAATTAGCTTGGAATCTGTCGCCGGATACTGCACTTAACTATGAATTTTTAATTTGGAGAAATTAATGAAATATATTTTAGCAGTAGTGAGTTCTGGGGGGCATATGGAGTCCGATGAGCTTTTTGAGACAAAGGATGAGGTGACGGAACAGATATCTTGCATGGTGGCAGAGCTTGTTGCCGATGGCACTGATTTTGAAGATGCCTTTGATAGCTTGGAACTTTATCAGCAAGTTAATTTCGGTAAGGAGTTTAAAAAAACCATACGAAAAGAAGTCGATCTGGAAGTCCCTCTTATTATCAAGAAGCAACGAGATCAGGCATTTGAGGAGGTCGATAGACTTATGGAGATGACGAGGCTGGCTTAACCAAGAGGCATTACGAGGGCTACTCTTCGGGGTAGTCCTCTTCTTCAAATTCGTCGGTCGCCTCAAACAGCGTATCGAGAACAGACTTAATCTCCATTGACTGCAACGCTCCAAGAACTGCAACCAGTTCTGTCATATCCCAGTCCCCGCCGTACACCACTGCGTCTTCAGGATCTTCTGCGTCAGTGAACGCATAGAACTTAGTAGCCTCGCCAGACAACAACTGATCTCTCAGTCTATCGAGTTCTTCGATTGCTCCGGCATTCTTGATAGGCACTACAGTCATCCTAGCTTTCTCGGCTTGAGTGAGGTTTCGTAAACGTGGCGGATAGCAAAGTCGCGTTTGGCTAGATCGATAACGACCAGCTTCTTCTCAACCTCAGTCATACCATTCCACTGAGAGATTTCGTCCTGAGTGCGACCGCATCCTTTGCAGGCTACGTCGCCAAAGATCGTTGCCGAACACCACCCATTGCATGGACTGTCGGACAGCGAGGTAACTTCTCCATCAAGGTTCATAACCTTCTCCTGAGTCGTTCATCACAGCCTCTATTATACAGCCGAATACCAATGTAAACACTTCAAATCGTTGTTATAGATTTTTTTTGCGCCCATAAAAATCAACAACTTACAGGGCGTCAGGGACATAAATAGCCAACTTTATGACCATTTAAGACTACGAACGTAGGTGTCAACCCCCCTGTTTTTGACGCAGAGGCCTAGTGTTTATGCGGGTTTCAGGCGCATTCCTTTGCGTAAGTGGGATTTGGCGAATATTGATTTGGTAAGATGTTCACATCACATGCGCTTCAACGTGTGTGAAAGGTGCCGATGGGGGACTGACCCCCCACCAGCGTGACAGTAGCGACAATCTGGAGAAAAACGCTATGCCAAGAACCAATTCTACACATAACCGTATCCGCAAGATACCCACTCATCGCAAGGTTAAGTACCTGATGAACGAGGAAGAGTGGGCGCGGAAGATACATGACCACTACTTCAAGCAGGCTGACAAGGCAGGCAAGACCGTCTACCTCTCAGACCTGTGGGCATTCAACGCGGTGATCGACAAGCTCGACATCAACCTTGGTGAGTTTCTGGGGAGGAACTGGAAATGAGGGGTAAGCAACTATCGCACAGCGACAACGTGACCAAGGCGGAAGCCAAGATGGTTCGCAAAATGGTAGACCTCTGCCTGCGTGAACTGGCTAGGGCGGAGCATGAGATCCCAGCCACCTACACGCAGATGAAGCGACTGTGTAGCGTCCACGTTAAGTATCGCGGACAGGCATCATACGGTGGCGCACGGGGAGTCAGCATCGACATCGCTATGCTCCGCACTGGGAAGTCGTTCATGTGGGAGTACGCGCTGATCGCAAAGGATCCTGTCATAGGGGCGATGGAGTGTGGCGATGCAGAGACCCATCTCTTCGGGCTAGTGGCCCATGAGGTGGCGCACCACGTCCAGCACCACTGGGGGCCGCGCACACGGTGGCTGAAGACGAAGTACCGCAAGGCCCATGGGGAAGGATGGAGAGACCTCTATCGCATCCTCAGAAGCCGTCTGGTGAACCCTAGAGCTACGGCAATGCAGGAGGCCGCGTGATGACTAAGACAGAGCAACGAAAGCAGGTTAGGCAAATAGCCAAGCAGTTGAGGTGTGCCCACAAGACCGAGGTCGCAATCACCTATGCTGAAGGCGGTGATGTTTGGCACTATCCCGTTAGCGAGATGCCGCTGGTAACCGGAGATGAGCATGACTTATACATCTACGGTTACCGGCGGGAGGGGTTTGGAGATAGCGCCGAGTTTTGGATTGAGGACAGCATCGACCTCAAGCTAACCGACAGCGGAATCAAGGCCGCGTAAGCGGCCTGTCCTCAATACTTCTTGGCCCTCTTCTTGGGGGCCGACTTCTTCCCCATGCACTTACCAGCCTTCTTGCACTTCGCCTTTGTCTTACACGTTGAGCAGTTCTTAAACATTACTTAGTCCTTTTAGTTGAGGTCTTTCTGCGCTTCCCTGACGCTGTAACGTCGTGCTTCACCTTGGCTGGCCCAGTCTTCTTCGACTTAGACTTGGCCTTCTCCGCCGCAGTCATCTTGTCTGCAACTTTCTTCGGTCGGCAGGATGGGTATGGTCTTTTATTCTTATCCTTGCCCGAACGCCCACACTTCTTGCCTGTCTTGAGATCGACCCAGTCTTCCTTGAACCACTTGGTCAGACCGCCCTTCGGCTTCTTGCTAGGCATAGGTTCCACCCCTGCGCTTGTACTCCTTGGTCAGCCAACCAGAGGCATACGCAGAGGGCCACACCTTGAACTTGCGCTTGGCCTCTGACTTGACCCGCGAGTACAGCGCCTTGTTCTTTGGAGTAGCGCCCTTATTTTTTGGCTTGGCTTTTTTCATTGATTAGCCTCTCGATATTTCTTGTTAAATCGATCAAACAGCAAATCCATTTGGGCCTCTATTCTTTGAATCTGATCGTAGGCTCTTGCCGGATCCGACTGCATCTTTTCAATAGACTTCTTCTTCTGGCGTAATGCACGAAGCTGTTTTTGAGTCTGCTTGTACAGAGGCTCAAGTCTGACCTTGCCCCCGAACTTCTCTAAGAATTGTCTGCGATCATCTCCAGTCGAGGCCTCCGCTTCATTGAATACTTCCTGAAGATCTCTAATGCCTTCGTAATACTCAACCTTGTCAGAGAACTGAGACGGCTCACCGACAAAATATCTTAGGATTGGAAATTCCCCCAATGACGGATCATCCTTCTCTATCTCATTGGCCATCAGAATTCCTACATCAGAAGACCTGCTGATGAACCTGCCTAGACCGCCGGTAGCAAACTCGGTTGCGTACTTGATGGCATCCGGAGACAAGTCCACGCCGCCCTTTCTGAACTCAGAGCCACCAAAAACCTCGTTAAGGAACTGCGCTGTTTCCTTATATACCTTCTCGGTAGATCGCTTTGACTTGGATGAGTCGGGGGCCGAATCCATTAGGGAGTTTTGCTCAAGATAAATCGGAGATCCAAAGTGGTTCATGTTGGCCGACAAAGATGCAAATGGCTCAATGATGTCTGGGACAAGATCGATCACTGCCCGAGAGGTAAAGTCCATCAAATCATCTTCCGTGCCGACAGCCCCAACAAAACCAAGGGGCGGAGGCAGGAAGTGATGAACACTTGCCGCAGTGATCTCTGCCGCAAAGTCGTTTTCATCTATTAGCCCGTGAGCTAACTCTGCCGAGAGCCGCCCCATGGTGTGAAACATTCCATATCCGTAAGGCATGGGGATCTGAAAGAAGCTCTCCCCGTCTGGCCGCACAATGTTCCATGACATCAGCTTGTCGTATCCGGTCAGATCTTTGTAAAGGGACTCGCCATCGTCGTCCTCTTCTGCGCCGAGAATGTTATGTTCTGTAATCATGTAAGCGGTCAGGCCGATCCCTACAGCCGCCATCTGCGCTTTGTTAAGTCCTCCAGATTCTGTCCTTCCGGTCATAGCTTGGGCTATGTTTGCCGTACCCTGAACCGCCGCATTAAAGAAAAGATAGAAAGCATTTAATCCAGCAGACATCTCTCCTTTGCGGTTAAAGTTCACCGTCATGTTTTTAGCAAGATTAGCGGCCTTCTCTACCTCCACGCCATTGCGCCTTGACGCAACGTAAGCGGCGAAGCGAACCGTGTTTTCAGAGGCCGTGTTTAAGTCCTGCACAAGGTCACCGACCTTTCTTATGTTAGAGACTAGGTTGCCCTCGGTAATAATATTTTCTAACCGCTTTTTCTGCTCATCAATTTCTCTTGTCAGCGTCAGTCCAGTCGGTGCGCCAGAAGCCTGATACTCATCAAAGTACTCGTCTAGCTCTGAGTCTACCCTTCCGCCACGCAGGTTCTTGAAGTAAGCGCGAGCGGCTGGAAAGTATCCGGCGAGGATGTCGCCAGTTATTGCCTCTCCTTCAATCATTCCCCCTGACTTACTACTTTCTGACATCGTGTACATGATGCCAGTCTGTATATCGCGAAGCGGGTTGATCAGGAACCAGCTTGGGTTGTAGTTGATGAGCGTGTTACGTCTCCATATCTGAAACTTCTGAAGAAAGTTCATGTTCTGGCCAAGGAACGTGACAAGGCTGTCAAAGTTTTCAGCGCTTACGTTATGCATTGCGTTGTTGAGAGCCTGATCTTTGATCTCGATAAAGATCTCTTTGCCGTCCTCTTTGACCGATAGGAATCGTGGCTTGTTATCCTCCTTTCTTACGGCATCCCGCATGTCAAAAGCATCCATGCGCTTTTCGCGGACTTGGCTACCGGATCTTTCTCTGTCCATGGGAAATGATGCGGGGTCTTCATAAACCGTTAGCTGTTTACTGCCCTTACCGCTTAGCTCCCTAGCAAGGCCGAGGAATCTTTGTGCCACCTCGTTTCTTCTGGCTCTGACGATTTTGTTTTCAACATCGTTCATCGCATAAAGTAAGGGGTTGTCTGACTGCGTGGTTCTGCCGAGAGCGGCCAAGACTTCTTTACCTGAGATGCTAAAGCCTCTGGGCAAGCCTTTCGGTGCCACTAGATTACTGTCTTCGTCCAAAGACGCCGCAAAACCCTTTAACGGGACATAGAACTTATATTGCTGGTTCCAGCCGTCTACCGTATCGTCGTCAACGAGACCCGACTCAGTCAGCCTCTTGCGGTTTTCTGCAAGCATCTTGTAGGTAAGGTCAGCCGCCTCATTCATGGCTTTGGCTGTGCCGTCTGATTCAAACGTAGCTATAACCCGCTCAGCGTCTGCGTTAGACATGCCGGATCCCGCCTCCTGTATCGCGGGGTTAATGCTTGCGATGTAACTGTTTCTTTCTGGCGCGTGTTTAGCGATTAGATAGATGCCAAAGTCATCTACGTCGATGCTGTTTTCTCGCAGTATTGTGCCAATCGGCTTTATGTAATTCTGCTCAAGACGGTCGTTGTCGTCCTTGACCTTTCCCGAGTGCAGTGTCTCACCGACATAGGTTCGGAATCTTTCTGGTAGCTCCTTCAGCCCTAAGAATTCTGTGGCTTTCTTCTCAAACTTCTTTAGGGGAAGATACTTGTCTTGAAGTTTCCGAATGACCGCTTCGGTTCGGGTCTCGTCATCCAGATTAAACTCGCTGGTAGACGGCTTCCCATCCATCAGCGTCCCGTCATCACTAGCGTCTTGGTGTGTTTTGTTTTGACCGGACAGTCTTTTAACGAACAGGGTCTGCTCTGCTGGCTGAATTACAGCATTCTTTGCCAGCACCAACGGGCCGACTTGAATTACTTCGTCAGCCGTAGCAATAGATTCGCCAGTGACTCGGTCATAAAACGTAGCGTGACGGCGAGGATCAAATCCAACTTGACGCCATTCAGGGTCATTCAAATACTGCTGGGCAAGCCTGACGTTTTCCTCGGTTGAGCGACCAACGTATGCACCCTTGATCTGAGCGAACGGAGACTTGTTGACGCCCTCCATTACTTTCTGCGACTTCTCCTGATTAAATTTTCTAAAGTCAGCTTCAGTGATTGCCGCTGTGGCCATGTGAGACTTGGGCTTGCCTTTAGCATCGTGAATGGTAGGAACCCATGTCCCAAACTTCTCGTATGCATTAATATCGAGGCGCAGACCAACAGGCTCACCGCCTTCGATTGGGGCGTTTACTCGATCCTTCTGACGACCAGCAAGAGCTTCAACCATCTCTTCATTGGTCGCTGGGGTAGGCACGGCCTCATACGGACGTATGGTCTCTAAGACCACTTCGTCGTATTCCTGCCGAGTAATCTGACCTGATTTAAGTGCCGCGTATGCGCGTTTTACAGAAGGCCTTACCTTGGTGTTGGGCTTGCCGACCTTAACAGTGGCGGCTAACCCTTGCTCTTCATCAGCTTGTTGAGGCTCTGTGCCGCTAGGCGCATCTTCGATTCCGGCATCGCTTCGAGAGTCCTGTTGAACTCCTCCTGCTCCGGACTGTTGCTCCAGTCCGATGATTCGCGATATTGCCTGTTCACTGACGCCTCTTTCTTTGGCGATTTTTGCGAATTCTGTTTCATAATCTGTTGGCTCCGATTTCTTGTTCGGGGTTCCCAGCTTGTTATAAAGATCCTTCTCAGGATACCAGATCAAAGCCTGAAATGCCGCTGTGTTTATGTTCTCTCCGGTGGCCGCATTAAGCTTGTCCACCGCCATTCTAGTTACCTTGCGCATGTACTCTCGCTCACCAGATCCGCGAGGAGTTTCTTGTGCTTTTGTGGCGTTCTTTAGGTTTCTAGCCGCGTTGTTTGCTGGGGTCTTGTTCTTGTAATTACCGCGAGCAAATTCACTGTTCATTTTTATGGCAAGGTCAGTAGCTACCTCGTCATCTTTCCTAAAGTCGGACACCTTTATGCCTTCTTTACGGAGTCTGGCTTTCTCGTTTGCCAAAACTTCTTCACGAAACTTTGACAGAGACTCAGGAAGCTTTCTGTCAGAGTCCGACATGAGGTTTCCGCTAATGCGACCCCAAGTACGCATGTACCAAAGATCCATTGTTAGGGTGTCGTAATTCCCCTGTAGATTTTGATAGAAACCCTGACCGATCTTAGGTCCAAGTATGGCGCTCCCTCTGACGACCGTATCGACGCCCTCACCGTTTACTTTAAATCCAGCCTCTTTAAGCTCCCGCACGGTGAAGTCTGTGGAAAGAAATTCTCTTACGCCGTCCAGCCCCATTTCCTCAATCATTACGTTGAGTAGCTTGAAGCTTCTTTTCATCGACGGGGACTCTTTCCCGAAGCCAACGATTGGGAACTTGCCGGTCTCTATATATGAACCAAACACTTTATTAATTGTGTTGGCTGAGTTTTCATCTACAGACGAACCGTTTGAGGTAATCGCAAGAGCGGCCTTAAACATAGCCTGCTGATTGGGGCTGTCTTTAAGGTCTGGAAATATCTCTTCTGCAATCATCATTGCGTTAGCGACTTTCTGCTGATACCACTCCCCAGCATTGCCGTCTCTAGACAGAGCGTACTCTGCCTCTGCCGCCATAATGTTTGATACTATCTCGGCATTCTCGTCTGTTCGATCAGCAAGACTTCTGCCGAAGATTTGTAGAGTCCTTGTATCCAACGCCCGAGAAACGTCGGTTACTGTACGCCGATTATTTTTTCCGGTGACCTCTACTTGTAGGGACTCTTCTCCAGATAAGAGGGTCGATGCCTCTGCCTGACTTTCTTGATCTGACAGTCCTTTAAGAAGACGCCTAACAAACAGGGTAGGAGGATTTGCGGATTCGTCTTGTGTGCCGCCTCTCTCTTCCGCAAGGTTAATATTGACGTTCTTCATGAACGTGAAATCTGGGCTATCTAGCATGGACGCATCGAGCAAATCATTCGCCGCCGTTAGTGCCGCATCGAGATATGTTGGCTGTACACCAGTATCAGGGCCAAACAGATACTTCTTTACCCAGTCCTTAAATTTAGAAAGAAGTGTTTTACCTTCGTAATTTAAATCATGGAGCTGTTGCTGAAATTCTGGTTGAGTTAAAGCCCTGACAAAAAACTCGTCTGGCTTTCCATACGCAATACGAGTTTCAGGAGGAAGGTTTTTAACATTTGAATTTTGAAGATTTGGGTTGGCCGCTCTTCTAAACTCGCCCCACAAGCTATACCACTGGTCTAAAGCCTCTCTTGCTTTAGGCTGATCCATGCCCAGTAGCTCATAATTTCTAGATGAGACGGCAGTGCTTAATGATCTATATCTAGCCGCAATTCCGAGGTGCATCGCCTCATGAAGCAAGGTTGCGGTCATTCCAGAGTCTTTCGTATCTGGCATTATTGATATGGTCGGCTTGTCTTCCATGCTGACCATGCCTGCGACATTCCACAACCCGCGCTGTACGTCTGTGTCATACAGATCTTGGCTTGGCAGGGTTGCCTTGATTTTTTCCGCGAGCGCAATTACGTCCTGCGGCGCTCCTTCGACCGCTATGTCTATGGCTTTAGGCAGATCTCCAAACGCGAACGCAGATACAGACTCTTCAGGGAGTGAGCGCTGTACGAAGCTAGAGATTGGCTTAGCCTTGCCGCGAACTAGATCTGGATTTGAGGCGATCTCAGTATAGTAAGACGTTCCTTTTACACCCGATCCAGAGACGACAGCGACTGTAGCCATCTTCTTAATAAAGTCTCGGCGAGACTGCTCTTGCTTTGAAGGCTTTTTGTTTAAGCGTCTTGCAAACAAGCTCCCCTGTTCTGGGGTTTCGTCTACTCGCTCTTGGAGTAGAGTAGATCCGTCACCGTCCCCAGCTTCTTGTTGGGTCTCTCCGCCCACTCCCTGATTGGCTTGCCCCGCTTGAGCGCCATCGAGGCCAGCTTCTCCAGATCCTCCGTCCGCTTCCACTTCAGCGCTTCCGCTGACGGTGGATGGCCGAACTTCTCCCTGTACTCCTGTACCTTCGGGCTGTACTCCGACGTTGGTATCTTGAACTCTCGCATCATTCTCTCCAGTCGCAAGTGTCGGGTTATCCCGAATAGTGCGAATTACATTGTACGCCTCTGGCGCTTGTTCTTTAAGTAACTTTGGGTTGCTTAGGTATACCGCACCAAGCTGAGCGAAAGACTCCTTGCGAATAAATTCCGCAAGGTCTTCTGCGTTTGTAGCGGGGCCAGCTTGCTGTTCAATCTCATTAAACGGGTAGGTAAATCTACGCCCCAACTCAGTCTTCTGTAGGTAGTTTTCGTATAGATCTGCAATTGCATCACCCAAAACAACCTTCGGCCCCTCGCCGCTGAAGACGACTTCTGCATTGAATGATGGCAACTGGCCGCTAATATCATTAGCGTTGTCGAGAACGTGCCACGCTTCATGCGCTAATACATATCTCAACTCTCTGTCAGCATTAGCATCTGTAGTAGATTGGGATACTAAACTGGATTCAATAGACATTCTGTCTGAAACCGTGGCACCAAGTCCCTGAGACTGGGCAGGAGAGTGGGTTGCCAGAGCCTGTATTTGGCTTACAAAATCTACAGGAAGACCAGCTTCGATAAGATCGAATATCGATTGCTGAATCTCGTTTATCGTGTCGGCATCCCCAAGGCTATCCATTGGTTTTGCTTCGACATTCTGTTGCTTGCCGTCTACTGTTTCGTTGAAAAACGTAGGACGGCGCATAGCATCTGCAATCTTTTCGGCTATGCCTTCGATTGCCCGTATTGTTATAAGGTCGTCGCTGTTTGCTGGCTTCGTAGGCTGTCCAGCAAGGACATCTATCCTGTCCTGACGAGACTCAAGAGTTTCCTGATTAGCGTTGACCACATCCCCCTCAAAAGAGAGCCACTGATCTGCCGCATCAAAGGTTTGTCGAACATCAAATTCAGTCTGATCAGTTCTACTGAAAAGAGCTTCCGTTTCTTGCTGAAGAGCGGACTGAATTCCGGCTGGAGAGGACGCAATTGCGGCCTGAACTTCTTCAATCGTAACTTCATCTATGGTTGTATCCAGACCTTGAGCTTCCCTCTCGTCGAATACAGCCATTTGTAACTTATCGGATAAGTCATCGAACTGCGCCTGCCCAGTGGCTAAGTCCTGAGTCATAGACTCCTGCTGTATCCTAGCTCGCTCCGCCTCAACGGCCTGAACGGTTCGCTTGCTTCTAAACACACGCGGCTGGCCGTTCATGGTTTCCGCGTTAATCGCAACGGCCTCACCGTCTTTATTGCGCTGAGTATCTATATAGCGATAAGTCTTTCCGCGAGCCACAAAGGTGTCGTCGTCTGCGTTGTACTGAGCCTCTGAGTCCGGAGTATTGACCTCAACATCTTTCGGCCTTACACCTAATAAAGTAGCGGCGGTAGATCCGGCGTCAGATTCACCGCTCTCCACTACAACCTGATCACCCTGCGGCGTCACGACAACGTAGACACCATCCTCACGTCGGGTAAGAGTGCCCTCAATGCCCTGATAATCTACTGAGCTTCGCTCTAAAGACTCCATGGTTCGATCAGGGCCAAGCTCAATAGTCGGGCCGCTCGGAATAACTGTTAACTTCTCAGCCTCTTTGGCGGCGAGTGCATTCTCTTCAGGCGTGGCGTCTCCCGTTTCAAAAATTGAAGCAGGAATGATTTCATTAACAACCTTTCTAGCTCTCAAAGATCTGCGAAGAGACTCGTTTAAGTCTGTTTCGTATCGAGCATTCCGAGCCTCTTCTGGAGACGTTGTTTCTCGATCTACTGCCTGCTCTGGTAGACCTTGCGCCCTACGCGCCGCCGCTCTTTGTCTGGCCTGCGCTTCACCTACCCGCGCATCAGTCTCAGCATCAACGTCTCTGTCTGTAATGTCAGGCATAGATTGAGGAAAGCCTTGAGCCTTGCGGCGAGCATCACGCTGATCTTGTCGAGCGGCCTCAAGTATAGATTGAGTCTCTGGATCCACTTCATTTGCATCAGGAACCGTCTCTGCTCCATCCGGAGCATCCTCTTCGACAGTGTCGGTAGTGGGTTCTCTATCAACCCTAACGTCATCGACTCTATTCTCTTTGCGGTTCAGCGCACCCGTAAAGCTTCCTGTAGCGGCCCCGCCAATAGCTCCAACTGCCGCCGCATTCAGAAGGCGACTAACTAACTGATCATCTGGATTATTGACGTTCTTGATGAACTCATCGAAGTATTCTGCATATCCTCCCATGGGGTCGTTCCGCATCATCCCCACAGCAGTCGCCTGTATAAGCTCTTGTCCTGCCTCTGTGATGCCCTCGGCTCCAGCAGACAAACCGCCCTGCAAAAGAACGCGGCGAGTAACGCCTCCATTCTTAACGAGCTTGTCTGCCACCCCATCTTTGAACTTATTAAATACCGTATCCGGCATTATTCTCTTGAGGGCGACAAACGGTAAAACAGAATCTAATGCGCCAGCGGCAACCCCCGCCGCAAGTGCTACATCAGGTGCCTCTATTCCTGTCTCTTCGTATATGTCTACGAAGGTGCCGCCTGTGTTTTGCGCGGCAGAAGCTCCAAAGGTTCCGACCGCCTGTCCAAGCGTTCTATATCCAGCGGTATCCGCGTCAAGCGTCTCTCTAAGAATTCGTTTCTTTACGCGCTCAGAAACCTTGTCCTCAACCGCGTCTTTAACCTCTCTTTGTATTCGATCTTTTGTAAATTTCTTCGCTACGCCCTGCGCTACAGCGCCACCAATGCCGCCTCCAGCAATGCTGGTCGCGATGGAAGGCAGGATGGTGCCAGCCGAATAGGTGGCCCATCGAACAAAGTCGGAAGCCCCGTCTATATCCTCGATGTTGGTAACCGTGCCGCTGGATTCGCCTGCCTCTTGAAACTTTCTCTGAGCGTAGTTCAGATACTCAATTGCCTCTTCTTCATCTCCAGTTATAGAGTTGAAAAGAGAGCGAACACCACCAAGGCTTCCAAGGGTTGTATCAACCCCAGAGGAAAATCCAGAAGTAAATTCTGAAAGGTAGCTTTTATCCTGCTCTTCTTGAAAGTTTCTGCTGTCGCCTCTGCGATATTTTACGCGCACTAAATAATCCTCTACTTAGTTAGGGAAGCTGGGAATGTCTGGAGTGTTGCCGCCCAATCCCCGTCTTATTTCAGCTACCCCATACTTTTTGAGGATCTGTCTCAGTCTTTCTCTTGTGGCTGTGGTTACGTCGCCATCTCCCGCTAAGGTCGCGCCTAGCTGAAAAAACTCAGCATTAGTCAGACTGGGAGTTTTCGTTGGATTTCCATCGCTATCTTTAACACGGAAGTTTTTTAGAAGCGGCCCCAAGTCCAACTTGGTTTGCAGAAGCTCTTGCGTTGCATCTGCCCTAAAAGACTCTTGCTTCGTACCAAGACCCAGCACTCGATCTTCAGCCAAACGTCTCAGATCTTCAGGGCTGTTAAGAATTTCCTCATTCGTCATATTTGATAGGAATGTGTTAGCAGAGGGCGCGAGAGACAAGGTCTCCGCAAGTTCCGTTTGAACCGCCGCAATTGATTCTTGGAACTTGGCATCACCCCCCATCTTTTCTATCTTTGCTCGCTTGATGGGTTCGGCCATATTGTTATTTAAGTAATCAATAAAAACCGCCGTTCCACCCATTCCATCGAATAGGTCGGTAACTGGGATTTGCGTCCTTTGACTGGATCCAGAAACTCGGCCCTCTGTCATTGGAGCTTGGTAATGGCCGATCTCGCCCTTATCGTTTTCAACAGTTACAAGAACATCCATAGAAGCCATTAACTGAGGTGGGCCTTGCTCGTTCACTTGCCGATTTAGTGACTCTTCTTCAATGCCTATGTCAGTCGCCTCTCGACGGATAACTTTCCAAGTGCCGTCACGAAACTCTTCTGGAGCATTAACAAAGGTTTCGTCAACGGTCTGCCCAATCATTGCGCCATTAGTGGAATTAACAAGAGCATCCGCCCCCATCTCTACGCGGATGTCATCCCCACCAAATTCACCATTATTAAGCTGGGCCGAAAGCGTGTTTGTCAGATTCGCAATATTGCTTTGGTAGTCTTTACCAAGAGCTATAGTCAGATCGAACTTTGTTCCTTCAGTCCTCTTTAGCAGGTCTTGTATAGTTGCTAGGTCTGGCTGAACTCCGTTTCGCTGAGCCGTCTTAATGACCTGATCCATTTGATAAATGGCGTTTTGCGCGTCAGCCTCTCTGGCTTCCTTTGCGCGCAAGTCTATTTGCTCTTGTGAGTCCTGCTCCTTTACCCTTGCGGCAGATAATTGAGCTTCCCTGACTAATGAATTTTTTTCTGTTTCAGACTGCCTATATTCTGCTGTGAGCCTTGCCTCATCCGCCCTAAACTTAGCATTGGCCTTTTCGGAAGCTGTGAGCCTGTTATTTGTTTCATCAAATTGGCGAGCATCCTCTTCTCTATCTAAGCGATATCTGTCGCTTTCTTGAGTGTCTATACCCCTCTGATACTGAAGCTCTTCCTCCGCGGCATCTAGCTTGCGCTTGTCGTTAATAGAGTCGTTTATAAGACCAAAGCCGCTTGTGAATCCGTCTGCGAATCCGTCGTTTCTTCCAAGGTAACTACGAGCCATGTGACCTCCTAGTCAAAAAGTTTGTTAAGTAAGTAGAAAGCGCCTACGCCTATAGCGAGAGGTGCGGCAATAGATCCGAGGGTTGCTAGAGTTCCGGCAGAACTTGTGGCAGTAGCGGCTCCGGCATTGGCCGCACCGGTCGCGACACCGCCGCCGGAGGCCAGTGCGCCAGATGTTGTAGCCGTGGCCCCTGCCGTTCCACCAGAAACACCACCAACAGCGCCACTAACTCCCTGAGTTACAGTTCCAGCCGTACCGAGCGGACTTGATATTGCACCCACGGAAGCGGGGTTAGACGCCATGTTTAAAGCCTGAGTTGCGCTAGTCCCGACCTCGCTTACAGGAGATGCGTTTACTAATAGCTTTCCGCCAGACAAAACTGCATCACCACCCAACTTAGGAGCGGGAGTACCGAGGATTCCCAGCTTTTGCCCAAGGGCTGTCACATTTTCTGGGTTGTTAACCGCGTAAGACGCGCCGATGCCAAGGCCAGTTCCTGCAAGCTGAGACCGCTGAGCCGCCTTCTGCTGAACCATCTGCTGGTACAAAGCCTCGCGCTCTGCCTCTTCGCGAGACATGGCCTGAAGGCCCATAAGAGATTTATTGCGAAGGTTGTCGCCTGTAGCTATGAGAGTCATTAGGTAGCCCCCTGTGATGATCTAATCTTGGGAGCAATCGAGCCAAGCCCCCCTCCGAGAATTGCTATTTTTCTATCGGCATCGCGATCTCTGGTGTCATTAAGTCCGCCCACCATTGCGCCCACGGTATCCATGCTGTTGTCTAGGACGCCTCCCTGTACTCCGAACCGGCTAAGGTTGCGGCTGTACTGGCCCTGCGCTGATCTAGCTCCGCCCATAACTGACTCTCTGGTTCGAGCCATGTCGCCTTCTAAGAAGGTCGTACCTGTCGCAGTGATGGTGCTGGCCAGATAGTCTTCAATCGGAGCGAATCGGTTCAGGTAATCGTCTGTCTGCGCCCTGATGATGTCCGCAAAAAGGCGAGATGCGCCCTCTTTGCTATCTCCGGAATAAGCGCCTGTGTTAATGTTTGAGTAGTTATTTGACGGCGTATAATCGTAGACAGGACTTGCCGCTGTGCCAGAGTTGGTTACTTGACTGGGGGCGGAGCCAGTGGTGCCACCAGTGCCGTAGAAGCCAGCTAACTGCTCCTGAACTTCAGGAGGCATGTTGTTAAAGTATGCCCCGTAGTTCATGCGACGTTACCTCCGAAATATTTGTAAGCCCCGCCAGCGCCTACTCCAGCGGCAGTGCCAAGTGCATTTAGGCCGCTTTGGTCTTTTGCGAAATCTGTTGCGGCTAATGATCTGGCTTTATCTTCACCTACCTGCGCCAATCCGATCTGACCTTGCATGGCCTCACTGGCAATTCCCTGACCCATCTTGACCAAGTTCTGGATGCCGCCAGCAAACCTATCGGTGTTGTTTATTCCTGCATCTGCGGCGTTTAAGCCGCGAGCAACACCAAGCTTTGAATACATGTCTGCGGTGTTTTCTCTGAATGCACCTGAAGAAGGATCGACGCCGCCCCTAGCCAGAAGCGCTTGCTGGGCTTGGCCCATCTTTGGCTCGTACTGGGCCTGTGTGGCCATCGCCGCACCGCTCATTGCTTTCTCGTAAGCGGCACCCTCGCCAGCATCAAAAACAGAATTGATGTATTGATTCTCAAGAGGGACAAATACGTCCTTGTATCGATTGAAGTACGTTGCCGTCTGCTCGGCCAAAGCCCTATACGCTTCTGACTCGTCTGGTGTTTTTCCGCCACCGCCCATAAGCTTCTCCTATAAATCCTTTCGGTAAAGGCTCGATACTTTTTTGTACCCATGCCTTCTGGTTAACCTTCCAATCGCGTCTATCGGGGTCACAAATTCAACGCAGTGGTGTCCCGTCTTAATAGCTATGTCCTCCCACTCCTCAACGTAGTGGTTGGCTGTGCCGTACTGAGGGTCATACACAACCCAAAGTAGAAATTTGCTGATCCGCTCAAACTCACACCATTGAGATTGAACTACTGCGAATCCTTTCTCTGTGCGCTCTGGATCCATGTATAGGAACGCGCTCTTGGCCACACAGGCGGCGTATATGTCCTCCGGTATCCAAGGCGGACTGGTTGCCGCTTTAACTACCTCAAGCCCTTCTCGGACAATCGGCCATACCTCTCTTATGTCCACCGGATCTAGCGCCATACCTCTCCCGAACACGCAGAAAAACCCGCGACAGGGTCGCGAGCAATGGATTGATTTGAATAGGGTTTTCCCGATCTGCCCCACGGGCGGGGTATTACTTAACTCATCATAGCGTTTAAGCGCTAAAACTCAACAACACTACCAACTTATAACGCTAAGCTCTGCCTCGGTTTGAGCCGCATCTATCTGGTCTCTAAGGCCTCTAGCTTTGACATGACAGGCGTTTACATGCGCCCCTAATGCCTGCCCAATCTGCTGTAATTCTGTAGCGTTGAACGTCTGACTAGAGTTATCTGCCAGAGTCCAATCCATAACGGTACTGGTATCGAGCGCGGCTAACTGAACTGCGCCCTGTATGCGCCGCTGGGACACTTCGTTGCAGTCAAACGTGTAGTCATTCCAGACGAATGTGCCGAACTCTGCGCCATCTCTTTCGGCCTTCATAAGTGACCACAAATTATTTTTTGCCAGACCAATGTCCCAAACCCAAGATTTCGTTTGGTAATCAAACAAGTGGCTTTCTGATGGCTGTGCGCCCTTTTCTCTTGCCTCACCACCATCCACATAATGGGTTTCATTTGAGCAGTGATCCTGAGTAAACAGGCCGCTAAACTCTGAGTTCTCTATATATTCGAGAAGAGTTTCTTCTGGGCCAAAGATCTCGCACTTAATAGCCCCATCATAATCATATAAAACAGCTTGACTCATCTTTTCGCCGCCAACACTGAAACGCCATTGCTACCAATCCTAAAGGATCCCCCAGTAATTCGAGCCTCAAGCTTAAAAGTCACACTCGCGTTGTTACTCCACCCGCTTGTATCAATATGAACGCTTATGGCCGAAAAAGCAGAAGAATTTGCAATAGCTTTACTCACACCTACAGTTTGAGCAATGTAGTTGCTTTGGTTGCTCCTGATTACCTCTACCCTCAAATATAGGCCAACCTGACCGCCGCCTACCTGAGACAAAAAGTTGCAAATGCCCTGAACAATAAACGCAGATGGTTTTTCAGTGGAACTAGTCCAGCTAACTGAAGGAGAAGTTATGACATGAGTCCAGTTTGTGGTGCTTGTGGTAATAAGGTTTGCCATGTTGCCGTTTGAAGCGCCCACAGGAACAGTCACCGCGTTGGGGCCAATCTGGAGCGTACCGATAGTGGCTTGCTTTATTGACGCGCCAGTTACCTCCATTGTTGAGCCGTCAAACTTTAGATAGTTGTTTGCATCCCCAATATGGAAGTACGGAGTGCCGTTGTTGTTCCCTAGAGCAAACCCTGCTGTTACAGAGCTAAAGTCAGGAACATAAATGTTTTTCTGAAGAACTGCGTCGTAGTAGCTAAAGGTTCTCTTGCCTTGAAAGATTGCAATATTATTGCTGTTATCAATACTTATATTGCCAGTAGATATTCTGGTTGCAGACAGATTGAATATCTTCGCGCTGGTGATTGTGGCGTTCCCGATTTTCGCATTCGTTATCTGGGCATCGTGGATAAATACATCTTCTATATAGACGCCCACCGGAATTGCCGTTCCGTCAGCCGCAAATACGGTGTTTGGCTGAGTAATAACCTTGAACGGATATCGTTGATTTCCTATTACACCGCTGTAATTTGAGTCGTAAGGAGCGCCGATGGCAAACTTGTCGGCGCTTATGACAAATGCGGATGTGCCATTGAAATTACTAAAGCTCTTCTCGGGTTCATTATTTGCCTGAGAGATAAGACCAAATCCAGAGATGAGGCCATTAGTGTCAACCTTTACGGCATACTTCGATTCAACTCCATTTGGCCCAGAGACTGCCGACTGTACCACCGACACAGACGCAGAAGCGCCGTTTGCCGTGGCTTGAGCGGTAGTTGCAATAGCGGTAATCGCTGTGTCCGCAGTCGCCCGTGTTGTGGATTCAGCCGACAACTGAGCGCTTGTGACCGCATTACCAGCAACAGTCTCAACATCCCCCATTCTGGTTATTAGGCTGTCTCCGTTGTACCCTGAGAAGTATCCGGTAAAGTCTGATAGGCCATCTATCGCTGTCGTAAGTCCAAGGTTGCTTGCGTCATCACTTAGGATTGTGTCAATCAAGCCCGAGATATAAATATAATCCAGAGCAGTCGTGGCCGGTGTTCCGCTCAACTGGTTAAATGGGCCAGCAACGCCGTCTTTATTTACAGCGCGAACCCAGTAGTACCACGTCTCTTGACTGCCCACGTTCTGATCAAAGTAAAAATAAGCATCTCCGTAGTACCTAACGTAAGCACCAGCCGCTTCTGCCGATGAAAGGCTGTTAGATTGAAACCTGAAAATCTCAACGTAGTCATGTCCGTTATAAGGAGCTAACCCCCAATCTAGTGCTACGACATTAAAGCCACCCGATGCGTTGAGATTAGTGGGCTTTGTAGGCAGTTCAGTCGGCCCATTCGGATTAGAGTCTGGGTCGTTTGGATTTGTAACGTCAATACCACCGTCCGACAATATTCCGCCAGCAAGCCTCAACACTCCAGAATCCAGTAGATCCCTAAAGGTCACGGCCCGATCAATGATGTTTCCCCGACGACCTGACAGGGTATCTAGGTTCTCTGATACGGATTGCGCGTATCGGCGCTCCTGCCCCTTAAAGGCAGTGGGGATCGCCGCAATACTTTTTCTCTGTGAAGACCTTATCTTCAAGTTATTTCTCTCGGTGATTCAGCCATGATTATGTTTGCAACCTCTCTAGAAGAAGTTACTTGAACCTGAAAAATGCTGTACCTGCTACCACTAGGAAGCCTAAACGTGGCTACAGTCTCTGAAGCAGGAATAGTCTGGGTGTGAATTAACCCTGTCGGCGACTTTTCTCCGCCATATAGTTTGACTGTAGTTGTCCCGCCGCCGAGATCCTCTCCGAAGGCCACTTGGCAAACCCCAAAGTTTATTGGTCGCTTAGTGAAGAAGTGCTTTGAGTAAAACTGTGCGCTTGAGTATCCGGTGTCGCCAGTAAAGTTGACCACCGTGCTATTACTGCGCACCAAATAAAGAGCATCAGTCTCTAGGTCATTAAATCCAGCAACGTAGTTCAAGCTTTGGTTAACTGTGCAAAAAGAATTTTGACCGCCTCTTGGATCTAAAATAAACCCAACTGGATTGCCGCTCGACCTATCTGAGAATCCAACGTAACGATCCTCCAACCGAAATCCTCTTACAGTACTAGGGGCGTAATCATCCCACTGAGCTTTTGTGAAAATCTGCTCAGTTAAAACCTTTGACCCAGACTGAGATATTCCCACAAGACCATCAGGCGATGAGTAGATGACCGACCCACCCATATCCACAATAGACTTTTTAGACAGGCAGGACTGAGCAATATCTAGCTCGTTCATGACCATACCTGCTGGGTCTGCACCCTGAACGATGTAAGGTTTACCCTCGGTGAGTACAATCAAGCCAGTATCAGTCGCAGACAAACCAACAATCGGATAAGCCGTAGTAAGCTGATACGCTTCCGGCCATGCATGGGGTAGATACGCCTCAGAGAAGCACAGAGTGTTATCAAAGAACCCAGCAGTGATTCCATTCGGCATTGCAGTAAGGCCGATCATGGCTTCGTTTGGAGCTATCCAGTCAGTGCTGGGAACCTCTTCTCCAAGAGATGAATCAGGAGATGTGTCAGTAAATGTTTCTCCGCTAGAAGACTTCTGAACTAGAAAGCGAAATACTCCATCGTCATCTGTTCTGTAAACGCGAATGGATGAGTAGGGCCTCCCGCTGGGCGTAGCGCCAACGACAATGGTAACGGTCTGGTCTGTATACACATCAACAATGCCGCTCGTTGTCACCAAGGATGGCGCACTCTCTTCCCCGAACGTAGTGACGTGTGTAATCAGGTATGCCCTGCTAATCGGAGTCTCGGTAGCAACATTCCCAGATGTTGGAGGGTTAAGTGTCACGTTAGGGGCGCTAGGCCTTGGTAGGCCCAGCTTATAGACGTTGTTGAGGGCCAGCGTTGAAGTGATCTGCGGATAACCGAGGTTACCTGTTAGGTACACTCGATCATGAATGTCGCCAGCAACGGGGCTTTCTATAACATCCACATCATTATCAAAGGCCAGCCATATTCCGGCCTTCGTTTTAAACAAAGACTCTGTGTTACTGCCACTTATGGAATTAAAGTTAACGCCCGTATTCAGGGTTACAGATGCATCAGATATGAGGCCTCTCATCGTCCCGTGACTGAAGTCGATGTTCTCCGCATACTCACTCATGGTGTCAGGAAGAAGTCTCGGTGACAGCTTTTCAGACATGCCGCCAAATGCAGAGATGTTTATAGCGACCATTACTCTTTCCTCCCGCTACCTAAAAATAATCCAAAAGAACCTGAGAGCATTCCCGTCATGATCGACACCAGCGTGGTTTGCTGAGTTGAAGGATCGGGTAACGCCATGTACCACTCAACAACACGATAGGTGCTGATAAGCATCATGATCATTAACAGTCTCGGTATTACCCTCCACTGATCAAACGTCTCAGGATTCATTTATTTCTCAGTTCCATTATTTTGTCCGCTCCGCGAATACCAAAGCTCGCCGTTACTGCGACGAAGAGAAGGTACTGATACCACTCAGGAAGAGAAGCCAAAGCATCAAGCCCAACATGAACGCGGTCCATGACACTGCTGTCATTAAAAGCAACGCCCCAGATAACAGCAAGAATTGGAGTCGAGAGAAGAATCGTGAACCACTCATCTTTCCAGCTAGACGCCGTAGCCCCAGCCATAAGCGTTTCCCAATTAGCATCATTCTTAATTACCTCCATCTTTGCCTGATGCTTGGCCTGACTTTCCTCATGCTTGTTGTTGAGGTAGCCACCAAGAAGGCTGGTAATTGGGCTGATTAACGCGGTTAGAAAGCTCATTAACTATGCCTTCTCACGGTCTCGCAGAATGTTACGTCACCCCTCCATGAATCTTTGCAGTGGTCTTCCTGCATCCAGAAGATCCAGTTAAGAGCTTTTCTTAACGCACTCCAAAACCAGTGATCCTGCATTAAGTGACAGCGAGCGCTGACGGTTAGGTTCGGGTTTCCGCCTATTATCGAGTTACAAAGCTGGCTGATCGCCGCCAGAATATTTATCAGGTAATCCTTTACCCAGTTCATGCCGCCTCCTGATCATCTCCTGCTAGAGAGCCAACTAAATTTTTTGTGAACACATCCTGCGCCACAGCTAACTGATCTAAGGAGAATCGCAATGATGACGATTTCTTCTGAAGATCTTGGATCTGACTGAGGAGGTATTTTTGCTCATCAGTCAACGAATCGAGGTCGTGTTCAACACCATCAATAGTGATTGTTTCTTCTGCCATTTTTCCTCTCCTTGGATTTAAACTCTTA
>Ga0206682_10000799_pt1 | contig 32900 bp, 45 predicted proteins | sample M240m12015metaG_FD_155444 | JGI IMG/M metagenome (GOLD analysis project Ga0206682, IMG submission 155444) | Ammonia-oxidizing marine archaeal communities from Monterey Bay, California, United States - M2 40m 12015 | ecosystem: Environmental > Aquatic > Marine > Intertidal zone | place: USA...
GACTCGTCATATTTGGCTTAAAAAACTGTGAGATGTATATAATTGGGGGGTAATATACTACTATACAGCGTGTGTGTCGCTACAGAAATTGATTTTATTTTTTGGGGTGGGGGTGTTGTTTAGTTTAGTCCTAGTGGATTTTTTGCCGTTTTTTTGGTGTCTGTTGTGGGTGTTGTGGGTGGGTGCTGTTTCTCGCTGTTGTTGTTTTGCGTTGTTTTATGGTGCGTATCCTTTAGCCCGTACCCTTCCCCCGTCTTAACATTTTGTAATATTAAATTATCCGTTTTAAAACGGTTATAATCTTTTAAACACCCTTACAAAGGGGGTAATATCTTCCTCTCATTTTACCCAAATAAATAAAAATATTTTTCTAGCTCTGTTCTTTCTCTGTTGAGTTGGTGTAAAAAGTAATAGTTTCTGTTTAAGGTTGTTAAAGTTTTTTTCTCCTCTGTCGATCCTCAGTTAATCCAGTATTCAAAAAGGTTAAACAAAACACAATAAAATTTGGTATTTTAAAATAGTTGTTTCTATATTAGCTGTCGAAAACAATTAATAAATAATACAATGTTAAAAACAACTTCAAAGAAATACTTAAATAATATTCAAAATTATATACTTGACTCAATAGATAGTGAAGGCTACGACATCAAGACAGAAACACCAACCGAAAAACTACAATTTTTGTTTGACTGTTTCGAGGTGGAATTCAACTATAAAAATAACCAATTAAGATACCCAAATTTTCAAAATAGGTTTGCAAATTGGTTGCAAGGGTTACCCTCTGCAATTAATATTCCACACCAATATAACAAGATATTAGAAATGTCTAAAAACTTGTTAGAGGTGGACACGTTAAGCGAAAAATTAGAAAATCAAATTATTAACAATTATTGGTCATTTATGGCCTACCACATAATTAAACTTAAAAACAAATGAAAGAAACAATTGACACAATTTTAGACATAGAATATAAATTAGAAAATTTATATCCAAATGAAACAATAGAAACACAATTAAAACACCTACAAAAGGACATAAAAAGAATATATAAAAACTTAGACAAATGAAAACAATTGATATTAATGCCAAAGAATGGTTTGACAAAATAAACGGAAATAGCTATTTTGCCGGAACTATTACAATAAATTACGGAATGGAAACCGAAGAAACATTTTTAATGCCTTTCCAATATGGGTACGGCTCAAGCTATAAAGAAGAAGCCAAAGCAATACTAACAGAGTTTAACAAAATAAGCTCTAATGGGTTTCAAGGTCTTTACACATATTGCAAGGATAACAATATAATTTTAAGATCCTCAATAAAAAGGAAGTCATTAAAAAGAGAATTAAGAGAGATAGAAAATAACTATAAATTGTCAAACTAATAAAATTTTTATTATATTAGCTGACGAAATTAATATTTAAATAATACAAACAATTATGAAAACAGTATTTACCAATTCAGAAATAGTACACGCATTTAATTTGCAAGACCAACCACACGGAAGAACCTCCAACGGCTCAATGTACTTTAGAGATAACAAAATTTATTCCTACGGCTCACATTATTTGCTAGGGGAATTTATAGACGATGAAACAATTATTATTAATAATGAAGGTTATAGTATAACAACTTCAAAACATATAGGCTTATTAACAAACGCAACAAGGGATAAAAGACAATTTTTTATAACTGATATAAAACCCGAACTTGTTTTAAGTGAATTAAAGAACCTTTTTAAATTACTTTCTAGAACTCGATTAAAGGCGGATTATTATAAATCAACAATAAATAACTTATTCAAAAGTTACTTTGAGTATATGGACTTTAAAAAGCCAAAAAAGAGTAAAGAACATAGACAAATAGTAAAACTTTATAAGGACTTTACAGAGAATGCAGAAAATTTATTGGAAGTTGTAAAAGAACAAACTAGAAAAGACAAAGAAAAGAAATTAAGAGAGGTTAAAAAGAATTTAAAAAAGTGGCGAACATTTGAAACAAATTGGTTAAGCAATCAAACGGGCAAAGACTTTCTGAGGATAGACAAAGCCAATAATATAATTGAAACGTCTCAAGGTGTAAAGATACCAATTAAAGAGGGTAAAAGATTATTAAAGTTAATTGATCTTAAACAAATAGTTGGTGCAAGGATTGACAATAAATACATTGTTAATGCATTCAACGGGCTTTTAAAAGTGGGTTGCCATAATATAGAGTTAAAAGAAATAAACAACATTAAAAAACAAATAAAATGGAAAATATAATAAGAAACGTACAACACTTAAGCAGAAAAATGTTCAGTAAAGAAGTGGCAAAGATGCACTACTCTAAAGACAGATTAAACGGATTTACAATGGATCAACTCCTAGAGCTTGAAAGGTGGTTTAAAAAAGAGGTATTAATTAAAAATCAAATAAAATATAAATAAAATGGAAGAAAAACTATGGAAGATGCTATATAATCTTGAAGATTATTTAGAGTATGATGAAACTGAGATGGGGAAAAAGTTGGGGGAATTTATCAACAAGTTAAAAAAATGTAATATAAAAATAACATCTAGGTTAAATCAGATCGATCAATGGAACAATGCTTTAGCGAATATCTCTAGCTACAATACTGCTAGAATCAATAAAGTAACAAAAGAAGAATGCCTAGATGCCATTGAATATCTATATGGACAAGGATTTATTGAAGATATGTCAAGGGATCAAAAATGGGCAGTTGAAATACTACTTAAGAAAGTAGCTAATAATTATAAACTAAAATTAAATTAAAATTATGAATATAGAATTGAAACAAGAAAAATTAACAGTATATAAAGATGTCATAACTATTATGAATGATGGTTTAAATAATGACAGAAAGTTAACATCTGAGATACTTAGAGAATTAAGATTTAAAATAGAACAACTTATAGTAAGTGATTATTAAAAAATAGAGCAGAGATATGAAAGAGAGATTATTAATAATGTTTTGCATATGTGCCTTAATTGGACTTATGCTTATAATGACAGCGATATGATTTTAAAAGCAATAATGGAAAGGTATGGAGGGTTTGAAACTCTTTATGATGCCATAGATGAGGGAGGAATGGAAACAGTATTATGTAACTTATCTTATGACCTCAACGACAAATATACTTACGAAGAAATAACAAAACTAATAAAAAGAATATGAAAGAAAATAAAGCAATCACAATGTCTGTATTAATAACAGCAATAATTATATATGTATTTATATGGACGATTAATTCAGCAATAGAGCAAGCATTCTAAAAAAAATTAATATATTAGCTGACGAAAATAATAATTAAATTAAACAATATGAGAATAGATAAACTTTTAAAGCAATTGAAATGGTTCAATGATTTTGCTGATAAACTAGAACAAGAAGATCTAGAAATGTATTTAAAATCCTGCGAGTATGCAGACCAAAAAGATAGAGATGATATATTTTAATAGAAGATTAAGACATAAAACATATGTCGAAAAAAGAGTAACTGAACTTAGACACGAGATATGTATGGATGCTATACATAATGGAGACATAAACCAACTAAAAAGACATTGGTTACTAAAATACAACGAACACTTAAAACATATATAATGAAAGTAAAAATTCAAAACAGAATTGTCTATCACAAATTCGCAGAGGTAGAGATAGATATTGACAATGACACCTTTGAGCATTGGAAACTTGACAATGGCAAGTATGCAAGCATCCAGGATTTTCTAATAGAAAACGAGGACTTATATATAGATAAGATAGATGATAAGATAAGTAAGTCAGAATATGAGTTTGGTTTTGGCACAGGTTCAGATGCTAATTCACATTACAATTCTTGTATGAACGAATCTGAATCAGAATCTGAATGGAGATATGAAACAGAAAAAGAAGGAGGACACTTATAATGATAAAAGAAATAGCAAACGTAATAATCAGAGATAAACATACAGACTTAACAGATGTAAGTTTATATAGTTCATATACTGCTGACGGATATCCAATATATGTATTAAAGGATGAAAGTGTGGGAAGGATAGTAGAAGAAGAAAATATCTTTATGAAAAAAGATGATTTAATAGAGATATTAATTGGTGACTTTATAGCAGGTAAAGACTTAATTGAAGTATATGTAAGTGATGATTTAATAAAAGAAGTCATTGATGAACTAGAGTTTTTACTACTTCCAGAAGAGGAGTATGAAGATGAAGATAGAAAGTATGACGAGTATAAAGATGATAAATTAACAATATGAAGTTGGGGGTGGTTTGGGTTAACCCAAACTATTTATGCAGTATTTAACAGTTAAAACATAAATTATGAAAATAGATGTAAGATCAAAAGATAGTTTATATGTTGAATTGAATGGATATATTTATTATATTGACGATTCAACTAATGAACAAATAATAGAAAAATGGAATACGAAAGCGATACCACAATGAAAGGGTTAAAAGTAAATTGGATTTCTGAGTTAATTTTAAAAGAAAAACTAAAAGACAATCCTAACCAAATGAGAATCAGAGAATTACAACTTTTATGGGATAATTTACCTGACTAAATTTGGATATTACATAGACAAATATTATATTAGCAAACTAAAATGGCACAAAGCAAAAGACAATACGAAAATTTAATTATAATGAATAGTCACGATTTTTATGACTATGAATACTACAATTTAATACAATCAAATGACGAAAGAAGAAGCACTTCAGAAGATAGAGAAAGTGGTTTTGGACAAGCTCCAGGTACCAGTTGAAAAGTTATTTCACAGCTCTAAAAAAAGAAATCACATAGATGCAAGGCAAATATTTTTCTACTTGTGCAAAGATAGAAACATAAGACCTTGTTACATTCAAGATTATATTCTTAGTGAACACAATCATAAGATGGCTCACTCCAATATATTATATGGACAAGATAAAATAAAAAACTATATGAGAGTGGATGCTGATCTTAGGAATCTTGTAAAGGAATTAAAATGTTCAGTCTAGAAGAAATCTGGAACCAAGCCAACAACACTAGGTCTACTATTTTTATGGATAACAGTAAGTTTGAAAAAGCTATTATTCATAAGGGTATTAAGATAACCAATGAAAGGGGTGTTTATACGATAGTCAAATCATCGAGTTCTTATTACGATGAGATAGCTGACGAAGAGTATGACATCTTTCTAGAGAAGGGCTGGGTTATAGGCAGATTAAATGTCTTAATGAACGAATGCGAAGAAGAACTAGATAGTTTATTTATAAAAATTAGGAATTGTTACCAAGATAACAATCGAAAGTCTTTACTTTTCTACAAAACACGAAAAGAGAAGGTACTAAGTAGGTACAGTAAATATCATAAACAATTAAATCAAATCAATGGAAAAGTTAATGAAAATCCAATCGGAGTTAAAAGCTCCAAAGAACCAATACAATAGTTTTGGTAAATACAAGTATCGTTCTTGTGAGGACATACTTGAGGCTCTAAAGCCTATACTTAAGAAGCACAATGCATCTATTACTTTATCTGACTCAGTCAACGAGTATGGTGGTATTATAACTATAGTTACAACTGCTACTATAATGGATAATAAATCAGAGCAAAGTGTTTCAGTTACTGCGTGTGCAGGTGTTGATCCGTCTAGAAAAGGAATGGATATTGCTCAGAGTTTTGGTAGCAGTAGTTCTTATTCTAGAAAATATGCCTTAAATGGTTTATTATTAATAGATGACACTAATGACCCTGACAACACCAATGACCATAAGACAACTTATACTGAGAAAGCTAAGTTAGATATTGGTGATGACAAATGGGGAGATTGCTTGAAGTATGTCATAGACAACAAGCACCTGGGTTTTGATGGAGTAGTAGATAGACTAAAGAAGAAGTATATTTTATCTGCAAAAGCAATTAAAACTATTAAGACTTATGTTTGATGTTAAGGAAACCCTCCTTAAACTACAAGAAGATAAAGATTACTACGGAGATTTTGGCAGACAGTTCTTATCTAACTCAGATATTTACAGTCTGTTAAATGACCCTAGAAACTTTAGAAAGCAGTCTAAGGAAACTAAAGCAATGATAATGGGTAGATACTTCCACGTATCTATGTTGGAGCCACACAAATTAGATGACTTTGTGGTTATTGACTCTACTAGTAGAAACACTAAAAACTACAAGGACCAATTAAAAGATGCCGGTTTGTCTATTGCTTTATTGCAACAAGAGGCAGATCATTTGAATGAGTTGGTGGAGATAATGAAAAGCAATTTAACTTTTTATGAAGCCATTTATAATAGCAAAAACCGATACGAGGTACCTGCGATAAGAGAAATACAAGGTGCTATATGGAAGGGAAAAGCTGATATACTTCATCCGGATAGAATTATAGATATCAAAACAACTTCTGACATCTCTAAGTTTAAGTACTCTGCAAAGAAATACAATTACGACAGTCAGGCTTATATATACCAAAAATTATTTGGAGTACCTGTGGTTTTTTATGCCATAGATAAAACAAATAAGATGCTTGGAATATTTGAACCTACTGAAGAATTTATTAGTGGTGGAGAAGAAAAAGTAGAGAGAGCTTTAGGAATTTATAATAAGTTTTTCAGTGAGAATGCCACTGAGAATATAGAAGAGTTCTTCATTTACGAAGAGTTACACTAGAAGTCTACACTAGTTAATTTGTAGATATTAATTTAAATATATATAGTTATGAGCAAAGAAAAAGTGTTTGCTGATGGGTTTATTTTTAAAACCCGAGATACTCAACCTGATTGGGTTGTTGGATCAATGTCTGTTAAAGTTGAGGATGCGATAGTGTTCCTTAAGGATAACAACAAAAATGGATGGGTTAACTTAAATGTTAACACCTCAAAGTCTGGAAAGAAATACGTTGAACTAGACACGTTTGAACCTACCAAGAAAACTGAGGACCTATTTTAAACTATAAAAAACTGACGGTTTTGATGACTTTTTTAGAAAATATTATAATACTTAGTACTTGGTGCTTTGGCTGTTTATTTATTTTATTTTTATTTATTAAAGTCGTCAATGTCGTCAGTGATATAGTAGATAACCTATAAATCGTCAAAGTATGCCAAACATAACAATATTTAAAAACATAAAGGATACCACCCAGCCTTTTCACCTACCTGTAAATGACATTATAGAAAGAATAAGAGATGGAAGATCAGAAGAACTTATTAAGAAGATAAGAACTGAGAAAGATAAAAAAAGAATTAATCAGCTAAAGCAAGAGTTACCTGCTATTTGTTTTAGTGGAAAGTTTAACAAAAGAAACGACGACTCCATCCTGGAGCATAGTGGTTTAATATGTTTAGACTTCGACCAGTACGATACCCAAAAGAAATTACATCAACATAGAGAAGAGTTAATTGAAGATAAGTTTGTTTATTGTGTTTTCATATCACCATCCGGCAAGGGACTTAAAGTGCTTATAAAAGTCCCTGCTGATGTTGATTCACACGGAAAGTATTTTGCTTCATTACAACAATATTTTGACTCAGAGTTTTTTGATAGCACATCTAAAAACATATCTAGGGTTTGTTATGAGAGCTACGATCCTTTAATACATATTAATGAAGATTCATTAGTGTGGGATAAAATTATTGATACTCCAACAATTGTTGAGAACAAGGAGATTACAATTCCTATTACAGACCAAACTAAGATTGTGGATATTTTAGTAAAGTGGTGGGAAAAAAAATACCCGATGAATGAAGGCCAAAGAAACCACAATGCTTTTATACTGGCTTCATCATTTAATGACTTTGGTATAGAGAAGTCACTTGCTGAATATATCCTTAAAGGATTTGAGTCTCAGGACTTTAGTATAAACGAAATAAAGAAGACAATTGATTCGGCTTATGCTAATATGGCTAATTTTGGAACTAGAGTTTATGAAGATTCTGAAAAGATAAATAAGATAAAGTCTAATATTTTAAAAGGCAAGTCAAAGACAGATATAAAAAAATACTTTGACGAAGTGGATGAAAAAGTTTTGGATAGTGTAATTGACAGAGTTGAGGAAGAGAGTTTTGATAATAAGTTTTGGACCAAAAGTAAGAAAGGTGTTATTAAAATATTTCACGTAAAGTTTAAAATGTTTTTGGAAGACAATGGTTTTTATAAATATAATCCTGAAGGAAGTAAGAATTATGTATTTGTAAAGGTCACTAATAATTTAATTGATCACGCATCAGAAAAACAAATAAAAGATTTTATTCTTACTCACTTGCTTACCCTAGATGATATAGAGATATACAACTACTTTGCTGAACAGACTAAATATTTTAGAGAAGAATTTTTAACATTGTTAGACTCCATTAAGGTTTTCTTTATTGAAGACACTAAGAACGAGTCTTATATATATTACAAGAATTGTGCAGTCAAAGTAACCAATAGTGAGGTAGTTTCAATTGACTATATTGATTTAGGTGGTTATGTTTGGAAGGACCACGTTATAGATAGAGATTTTACAGAGTGTGAATCTATTGAGTGTGATTATAAGAAATTCATATCGAATATATGTGCAACAGACGATAAGAGAATTGAGTCTACCGAAAGCACAATAGGTTATTTAATGCACGGATACAAGAATCTATCATACTGTCCTGCTGTTATATTAAACGATGAGGTAATTAGTGATAATCCTGAAGGTGGAACTGGTAAAGGCTTATTTATGAACGCCCTACAACATATGAAGAAGTTAGTAGTTATAGACGGAAAGGGTTTTGATTTTCAAAAGTCTTTTGCTTATCAATTAGTTTCTGCTGACACTCAGATACTTTGTTTTGATGATGTAAAAAAACACTTTGACTTTGAAAGATTATTTAGTGTGATTACAGAAGGATTGACTTTAGAGAAGAAAAACAAGGACGCTATTAAGATTCCTTTTAAAAAGTCGCCAAAGGTTGCTATTACCACCAACTACGCTATAAAAGGAAAGGGTAATTCATTTGAAAGAAGAAAGTGGGAGTTAGAATTAAACCAATACTACAATAAGTCATTCACTCCTTACGATGAGTTTGGTAAGTTGATGTTTGGTGAGTGGACAGATGATGAGTGGTGTAGTTTTGATAATTATATGATTTACTGTTTACAGTATTATATGAATAAAGGATTGGTTAAGAGCTCGTTTGTTAATCTTAAGATACGTCAGTTATCTGCTGAGACTTGTCACGAGTTTGTAGAATGGGTTGGATTGTTAGATGGTAAAAATCCTAATGAAGACTTTGAAAATGGATTTAAAATATACAAGCAAGATTTGTATCTTGATTTTATATCAGACAACCCAGACTTTGCCCCAAAAGCGAAGATGACTGTTTCAAGAATTAAGTTTTATCAATGGCTTAACTCTTATGCTATATTTAAAACAGGTGTAAAGCCTGACGAAGGCAAGGACCACACTGGAAAATGGATTAGAATAAGGAGTAAGCACGAGTTAGAAACAAATGGAAAGTTAGAGATATGAATGAGTTAGATCCGGAAAGATTACATATTGCTTTTAACAACACCTACAAGATGGTGGTTGAAGGTTGGGGAATTGAAGATGTGTTAGACTCACAAGACTTAGGTGTAGTTAATGTTGATATACTATTTGCTCACGATCCTGTTTATCCTGACGATAAAGAAATGATAGAATTAATGTTAGAATATTTTACAGATATTGAAGATTATGAGAAATGTGCTAAAATCCAAAAATTGCTATGAAATTTAGAGATTATCAGTTAAATATCATCGAAAAGGGATTAAAAGTGCTTAAAAATAAAAAGCTACTTTACTTATCTATGGAGGTTAGAACAGGCAAAACCCTAACTTCTTTAGGCATATGTGAGAAGCTTAATATCGAAAATGTATTGTTTATTACTAAGAAAAAAGCAATAAGTAGTATTGAAGCTGATTACCATACATATGGTCCAGGATTTTATTTAGAGGTGGTTAATTATGAAAGCATTCATAAGATAAGTGACAAGAGTTGGGATGTAATTATTTGTGACGAAGCTCATTCAATGGGAGCCTTTCCAAAGCCTAGTAAAAGAGCTAAGACTGTAAAAGAATTAATACAAGACCATCAGCCGTATGTCGTTTTAATGTCAGGGACTCCTACTCCGGAGAGTTTTTCTCAAATGTATCACCAGGTTTATGGTGTGCCTGGAAATCCTTTTAGTAAATACAGAAGCTTTTATAAGTTTGCTAGTGAGTATGTAAGGGTAGTGCAGAAAAAGATCAATGGATATAATATAAATGATTATAGCAAAGGCCTTCCTGAGATTGTAGAGGAAATGAAGCCTTATACTATTTCATATAGTCAAAAGGAGGCTGGGTTTAAAACTACTATCAATGAAAAAGTATTATTAGTTCCGATAAGTGAAAAGGTTAGTGATATGATTAAGGTCCTTAGAAAAGATTTAGTTTATGAGATAGATGGTGAGTACATACTTGGGGATACTGCTGTTAAATTAATGACTAAAATGCATCAGATGTGTAGTGGAACGGTAAAGTTTGAGAGTGGCAACAGAATTGTACTTGACTTAAGCAAGGCTAAGTTTATTAAGGAAAAGTTTGATGGTCAGAAGATAGGAATCTTTTATAAGTTCCAGGCTGAGTTAACAGCATTAAGGGAAGTGTTTGGTGACAATTTATGTACCACACTAGAAGAGTTTGATAGTACAGATAAGAACATTGCATTGCAGATTGTGAGTGGTAGAGAGGGAATATCATTAAGAAAAGCAGACTTCTTGGTTTATTACAATATTGACTTTAGTGCTACTAGTTATTGGCAGAGTCGTGATCGTATGACTACTAAAGAGAGAATGCATAATAATATCTATTGGATATTCTCTGAGAAAGGTATTGAGAAAATGATATACAAAGCTGTAAATAGCAAAAAAGATTACACATTAAGACATTTTAAAAGAGATTATGCCATATATTAAAAAATCAGAATACGAGTTTATCCAAGATAAATTAAGATGGAGTAAAGACAGAGCTGAACTTCATAGAATGTTTGAAGAGTACATTCGTGAACACAATTATGAATTGTGGAGTTTTGCTCATTCCGATATAAGGAGTAAAATTAGAGAACTATTAAAAGATTATGCCATATAAAGACAAAGAAAAACAGAAAGAGTACTTGCGTATGCATTACGAAAGGAATAAGGAAAAGCATAGAGATGCTAAAGCGTTAGCTATTAAAGAGTGGAGACTTAATAATAAAGAACATATTTCTGCTTACAATTCCGATTACGCTAAGAAACATAGAGCTGATATAAATAAAAGGGAAAAAAACAGAAGAGACAACGACCCTTTGTACAAGATGAAACTAAATTTAAGGGGTAGAATAAGAAAAAGTATTGTTGATAAGATGGGTAAGACTACAGACATATTAGGATGTAGTTTTGATGAGGTAAGAAAACACATTAGCAATCAATTTAGAGAAGGAATGAGCTGGGATAATTATGGTGAGTGGCATATAGATCACATTAAGCCATTAACATTAGCTCATACAGAAGAAGAAATATATGATCTATGTCATTACACTAACCTACAGCCATTATGGGCTATTGAAAATTTACAAAAAGGATCACAAACTATTTCATATGATTAAAAAGGAATGGTATTGGATGTCAAAAAAAAATATGGAACAGTTTAACTTAATATATCATTTCAACCCTTATAATAACAATTGGTACTGCATACCAAGAGAAGAGTATGTTAATTACTTTGAGGGTAATCACAAAAAATGCGGATGCGGATTTAATATTGAAGGAGCTTACTTAAACTATAAAAACAAAACAAAATGACAGAAATAGAAACGTTTGAAAAACAATATCCTGAATTATCTAAGGAGTTCAAGGAGATACAACAAGAAATGTATAAATTATTTGCTAGAAAGCAAATGGATTATGGGCTAAATAATATTGCATTAGGTGGTGACTTAAAGAAACCAGAAGACAAAAAGTTTGCTTTGACAGGTTTATCCATTAGATTAACTGACAAAATAAGTAGATTAAAGAACTTAATTAAGAATGGCAAGAATTATGTTCCTGGTGAAGGTCAAGAAGATACATTTATTGATATAGCTAACTATGGTATAATTGGAATGTTAGTTGGTAGAAACCAGTGGAAATGAAAAATAAAGAGCTTCAATTAATTAAAGAATTAAACCTTAAATACGACAGAGGTTTAAAGCCTACAGAAAATGAATATGAAGCTTACGATGCTTACAACGATATCTCTATCATAGAAATTAAAGTTAGGGATGTTGTTTATAATACCCACTATATACAAGTGGATAAGTTTTATAATTTACTAATGATTGGCGAGGCTTTAGAAAAAAAACCTTTTTACTTAGTAAAAGACTCTTCTGGAATATATATGTATGATTTAAACGAATTAAAGGAAGAGATTATTACCTCTGATATTGTTCCAAAGTTTGCTCCTTATAGGACAGAGTTTGAAAATAACAAAAAAATTACTAAGTATTTTTATGAGCTACATAAATATAATTCATTAAATTTATGAAAATGAAACTAAACAAACAGATCAAAGTATTGGTTAAAAAAACCCCAAACGATTGTAGTTTAGGCTCAAAAATTAGAATGATATATAATGAGGGAAAGCGCAATACAAGCGAAGAGAATAAAACAACTAGAAGCTGAAGGGTATTATGTAATTAAGTTAATTAAAACCAATAAAAATGGCATACCTGACTTGGTTGCAATAAGAAAAGACTCTGTTTTATTTTCAGAGATTAAAACAGAAAAAGGAAAATTGTCTAAGCTACAAGAGTATAGATTAAAAGAGTTAAATGAGCACGGATTTGAGACAGAAGTATATAGAGGATAGAATATTTGATGTGGACGAGGGGTTTATTGATAAGCTTCAACAGTCTTTCTCTATGGTTCAATCAATGGCTATTGCAAAACTTATTAATAAAAAACTAGACAATCTTAACCCGAATAAAAGCACTACTTATGGTGGGGTAATACACAAACCAGAAGCTACATTTTTTTCTGTTGACTGTATTAGGTTAGACAGAAACTTATATTCATTCACTGATGTTAGAGAAATAGATAGTGATGAGTACTTAGACTTAATAAATTTAAAATTAAATTTAAATGAATCTTGATTACAAATTCAAATACATTCTTACAGAAAAGAATAGAAAAAACATATTATTTAGACTAGTAAAAGGAGAAAAATTACAAAGAATAGCAGACAGGTATGGCTTAACTGTGGCATTCTTAAGAAGAAATTTTAACCACTACATTAAGGATTCTTCAATTGAAAAAGTAAAACTAGGATACAAGAACGAGCCTTATTATAATAACGAAATGGATTACGGTTCTATGCCATCATATAGTGTAGATGGATTGAGTGCTCCAGAATTAAAAATTTACAATGAGATATAAATTTGAAGATATAGAAAAAATATTAGAGTTCAAGACTTGGACCGATAAGGATAAAATAGATAAGCTATTAGAGATTGATTGCAGTTTGTATGCTCATTTAGGAATTGATTCTACAAGGTTAGAAAAAGACGAAGTAAAGAGAAGAAGTATTGAAATATACAGAACAATTAAAACAATAGATAAAAAATTAGGAGATGAGTTTTTATACTCAGAAGATTTAAAACAATGAAACATCACGTCACATACGTTAACTTTATAACTAAGATGATCAACGATACTACTGATGATATTTATGAAAGTTTAATGGATAAAAAGCAAGAAGAATTAAATAAGTCTTGCAAGAATCTAATTAAAATTTTAGATGAGTTAGTAGATCAGGAAGGATAATGTTCTTCTACGTGACATCTTGAACAAAGAACCTTACATTTATCTATTTCTTCTTGAAGTTTTTTGATGGCCATTCCTCTGTGTACGCCATTACTCACTTCAAACTTCTTATTGTCTTCATAGTGGTGAAACTCAAGAGCTTGAGTGCAAAATCTAGGATGTGTTTCTTTAGAGTATCCGCAGGACTCACAGGCCATTGTTTCTTTTAAATCCTTAAGCCACTTTTGGTTTACATACCTACGATGTCTTTTCTTTTTACCGTAACATTGAGTACATTGTAGTCTTGAGTATCTCTTGCCGTTTTTTACTCCGGCAGTAGGAAAGTTTGATTCAGGATGTGCTTGATTGCATACGTTGCAAATCTTCATCCTTGAATATAGTAATAATTATCTACTTGTAGATAGTTTAATTTCTTTTTTTGCTCTTTGCATATCTTTAATATTTCCCTTAACTACTGTAGCAACATCAGAAGGTAAAAGGCCCATAGAGTATAATACGTAAGCTGCAAGATTTATTTTAGCAGCGTCTTTATATTTAGGGTCAATCTTTTTAACCTTACCTTCTTCTCCTTTATATTTTTTTTGATACTCTCCCTTAAAAGCCATTCTACCTAAATCATAAACCACGACTGCGTTTTTACCAGTAATACCTAAAACACCTAGCTGATCTAGAAACTCTTTTCTGTCTTCTGAAAATAATTGAAAAGGTTCTTTTTTCTTTGGTTGAGCGGTTCTTTTACTAGTAGATAACTGAATTTCTTCTTCCGGTTCTTCATCAGCCAATAGTCTTAATACGTAGTTTGCTAATTCAACAGTTGGAACATCTACTAAAGGAAGAGGTGACAAAACATCTTTAACTACATTACCTATCCTTCCTTTTAGTCTGTTTTTTTCTGCTTTTTCTTTATCTTCTTCATCTTCATCTTCTAAAGTAAATTTATCTAACATTTGACTTATAAACAGTCCTAAAGCATTAAAAAGAGCCGTTTCAGCAGCTAATCCACCAATTGATCTTGCTGCTGCTGCCTTGTCTTGAGTTGTAGACATTTTGCTAGTTAACATAGTAACATCACTAACCATTCTAACTTTTTGATTTAAGACAAAGTTGGCAAAAGGTAACATTATTTTTCTAAATACTTGTATATAAGGTTTTTTGCTATTAAATATATCGCCTTGTAAATCTACGTCAGATACGTTTTGCTGCCTACCTACTTGTTGCTCTGCAAAATCAGCAGCTTCTTCATTTATCTTATGAGTATTCCAGTCAATTCCACTAGGATTTATTCCTTGTTTTTTCAAGGACTTAGTATAATATGCAAGCCAAGAAGCTCTAGCTGCAAGCTTGTCTGGATTAGCTACAAAAGCCTGTAAGTAAGCCTGGTTAACTTTATTTAACTGACTATAAGCCTTACCAAATGTAGTTTTAGCAGCGTTTTCTATCTTAGAATTATTAGATTCTAAAAAACTTAAAGACTGTAACCCCCTATTAGCAATACCATACCCACTATTATTTAAAAATTTATTAACAGCTGGATTCATTAAAAGGGTCATCCCTTTTATGGTTGAAACAGGGCCAGAGTTAATTAAGGTGTTTACCAGGGGTGTTAACTGTTTTATAAACTGAGTAGGGCCACCTAATGCTCTACCAACATTTAAGGAGCCAAACTTATTTAACCCATTTACAAACTTTGAATATTTCACATAATCAACTCCTCTTTTGGAAGCTATATATTTCTTAAACTTCTCAGTGACCAAATCTCTATCAGATTTATTTGGTATTATCTTAGAGTAAGCATCTGAATTTACAAATCCTTTTAGTTGTTGGATGCTTTCAGCAGTATATATATCAGTTAGTGCTGCTCCTAAATTTCTACTGTTTTGAGAATCAAATCCTAAATTAACTATTCTATTTTCTGGCAGAGCAAAGCTAGGTTTTTTAGGTTTTAAAACCCCTGTTTCTTTATCGTAAATAACTTCGCTTGTACCTTCAAAAATAGGATCACCTATGTTTTGTTCTGAACTAGGTGTTTCAACCAAAGTAAATGAATCTGGAGTATAGTTTATGTCTTTACCTAATATTCTGTTGTATACATTCAAAGATATATCTGCTAACTCATCTCTTCGAGAAGACCACTCATTAGTAACCCAGTCAACTGCTTCTTTGTTTAATGGGTCCACTTTAGAATCAATATCATTTATATTTTTTGACTCTTTTAATATTTTATTATATACCTCTTCATAAACCTTGGCTTTCTTTTGGTCGTTAGTTTCTCCTGTCTCTTTTAGCTTGTCTATACTTTGTTCTATTAAACCTTTTCTTCTTTTAAACTCTTGTTGTTGCTCTTCTAAAGTTCCATCAACAGTTCTTCTCATAAAAGCAAACATCCCTCTTTCTACATCATTTTCTACTGTAGAAAAAGCTTGTCCATTTGGTTTAGACTTCTTAAAGAACTTGTTAAAATAATTATCAAAAACTTGATTAGCTTCCTTGTCAGCTTTAGCAACTCCTTTTGTTACTCCAGTAAAACCACTAGCCTTTGAAAATCTTTTAGCTTTTTCTTGAGACCTAAACATAAACTCTTGAATAACAGGAAACTGAGCAAAGTTTTTTAAGTATTCTTGAGACAAAGATTTACTAAATAAAAACCTAAGAGATTTAGCTACAAGCCCTTTCTTTTCTTCTGCTTTAGCTTCTTTTATTCCTTTATCTTGAAATCTAGTTGCATTCATACCTCCCGTAGTTTGGTTGGTTGCAAAGTTGGTTAAAGCGTCTAGCGCCTTCAATTGTTCAGCAGGACTTAAATTATCTAAGTCAACATTTAAAAAGTTTTGAATAATTTTTTGGTCATTAGCAGATATTTTTACTTGTTCACCAGTAAAAGGATCAATACCTGTCTTTATTTGTTTCTTTATTATTGCGCTATAAGTAGAGAAAGCTTTTTTAATTCCTCTTGCGATAATGTCTGCTTTTTTCTCAGCTTTTAATTTTATCTCTTTTGGAGTCTTTACACTTTCTTCATCTACACTATTTAAGATTTCTCTCATTTCACCTAGAGATAATTCTTCAGAACTTAACCCTGTTAATTCTTCAAATGCTTTAGCTTCTTGCTCACGAAGTGTTTGCTCTTGAACTTTTAATTCTTTACTACTGTACTCGTCTACTTTTTTTATGTCTACTGATTCAGCTATCTTAACATCTCCTTTAAAAGTCCTACTTTTCTTAAGCCCTTCTACCATAGATTCAGCTTGAGATATATAAGAGTCAATATCTGAAACTGTTCTTGGGTTAATTCTTAAAAACTGTTTAACAGACTGAGCAACAGTTCCCTCTACATTAGGTGACTTAGATAATTTATTAATTCTTTTTTTAAGAGACTCTGCTTTAGACGTTTGTTTAGTTGTTTTTTCTTCAACTACCACTTCTTCAGATATACCTAACTCTTGTTTTTGTTGGGTGGTTAGTTTTTTCTTCATTGCAGGGCTCATTATATCTTCCATTGCAACTACTTCAACCTCTCCAGTTATAGGACCAAACGACCCCTCTACGTATTCATTATTGTTTAAAGTATTAGCTGCAGGTATATTGTCAGATGAAGCCACTTCACCATCTACCTTTTGTACAACACTTCTGCTTCCGTCTTTATTTATAGTTATTTCTACAGTTTTAGCTCCTTCCCCCTCTTCTGTTTCAATATTATATATTTCCTTGCTTGTTGGAATTTGAGAGTCTTGTATTGTTGTTTCTTCATCTATGCCTAATTCTTGTTTTTGCTTGGTAGTTAATTTATCCTTCATTTTAGGATTCATAACCTCTTCCATTGCTAATATTTGAGGCTCTCCAACTATAGATCCAAACGACCCCTCTACATATTCATTGTTATTTAAAGTGTTGGCCGGGGGTATGTTATCAGATGAAGCTACATTGCCATCTACTTTTTGAACTACACTTCTACTTCCATCTTTATTAATAGTTATCTCTACGGTTCTAACTCCTTCACCTTCTTCTGTTTCGATGGTATATATTTCTTTGCTTGTTGGAATCTGGGAGTCTTTTATTACTACCTCTTCTTCCGTTTCGACAGAAGGCTCCCGTACTTCTTCTTCCACTTCTTGTACACTTTCGGCTGGTTCAGCATCAAGTATATCTCCTGTTTCTTGCTTTTGAATGGCATCTTTTTCGTTTTTAATAATATCCCTTACGTCTGCGTCATCTTTTTCTTTGATTTGTTCCAGTTGCTTGTTAATAGAAGCTATTCTATTGTCAATGTCACCTACTAGAGAAGGGTCTGTTTGTTCTTTTTCTTTTGTTAATTGTTCTTTTTTTGTTATTAAAGCAGCTGCTTCTAACATATTTTCAGTAATCTTAACAGCTCCTGAAGTTTTAGCTTCTGCATATTCCATTGCTTTAACTTCGTTTATAGCTTTAGCAGCCTCATCTTTAGTAAGAAGACCGTCATCTACTAGTTTAGTTCCTGCTTTTTCTAAGCCATCTGTGTTTTGTGCTAACTGTCTAACAATGTCATTTCTTTGATTATTTGTAAGAAGTTTTTTAGAACCTATTCCAGTCGTTGCCCCCACAGTTAAAAGTGTAGTTTCAAATAAATCAGCCCTTTTTAAGTCCTCAATACCAGACCTAGCGTCTACCCCAGCTGCATAGTTTATTACACTATTTATACCTTTTTCAGATAAAAGAACAGGTATTTCTTCTATAAATAATTCTTTTGCGTTTTCCTTAATTAAGTCTTTTGCTTTTGATTTAAGCTGTTCTTTTGAAAAATCCTTACCCTTTTTTTTAGCTAAGTCAAATAAAGCATCTTTAACTATCTTTGTAGACCCTAATAGTTTCTCGTTGCTTCCAGCTAAACCAGAAAAAAGACCATCAAGAGTGGCTATGGCATTGCCAAATATAACAGCTTTATCGTTAGCCTCTGTTTCACTCACACCTTGAGCCATAAGGTCATCTTTCACAGAAGCCATATTATCTGCAACAGTACTTGAAAAAGAAGCTAATCCCATTCCTAGTTTAGGGCTAACCCCAAGAGCTTTTGAGACACCCTTCCCTGATTTTATTAAACCATAAAGATTTACTAAAGTACTCCCTATCCCAGACAAGCTAGATCCTAAGTCTACATTAGTAACATCATCTTCTATTAAAGCTGCTTTTCTTGCTATTTGTATAACATCACTTTCTGGAATAATATCATCTACTCTTATATTTGTTTCCGCGTCATAAACAACTCCAGTGTCAGAAACAATATATTCCTTTCCTCCGTACATTACTTCTTTTCCTTGTGTAAAAGCAGACCTTTTAACCTGGCCTAAATCTAAGTCCCAAGCTTGACCAGCATCTAAAAACATTTCAGATATCCCAGCCAATGCCCCTTTCTTATCTGCACCAGCCGATGTTAGTAATGCATCAGCTTCTGCAAAAAGTGCCGCAGCTGTATTCATTGAATATTGAACAGCAGCATTAGCCCCTGATTTTAACACATCAAGACCTGTTGAAAGTCCTCTAGTTAAAATACCCTTTTCTTGTCTCTCTAGTAGTTTTCGTCTATCTTCTTTTTCGTCTAAAACAGCTTCTTTATTGTATGACTTTAAGTTATCTAAAAGGGTTTGAGAATCTTTTTTATTTTGTTCTATTAAAGACTTTCTTGAAAACTCATCTGACTCGTCTATTAATTCAAGATTTTTATTTAGTTTTTGAGCTAAATATGAGGAAACTTGTTTTTGTATTTTCTCTTCATCTTCAAACTGTTCCCCTTCATCAGTCAATAATATGTTTTTAAAGAAGTCATAAGCCTTTGATTCTGGCCTTAAATTTTCTTCTTTCCAACTATTAAACTCTTCAGGGTTTATTTGTAATTCACTTAAAACTTTAGACTGTGTATCAACTGGATCAGGTATTCCTTCAGGCTCTTCTAATTCAACTACCTCTTCTGAGGAATCCAATGAAGCATCTGGTGTTTCGACCTCTGTAATAGATTCCGTAACTTCCTCCTGAACAGGTAAATCTGAATCTTTTTTTTTTACTTCACCCCAAGCAGACTTAAAAGTTTCCAAATCAGTTTGATTACTAATTACTTTAGAGTCTACCCCTTGTTTGTGTAAATTTTCCTTTATAGAATCATCTGCATTTAAAAACTGTTCAAAGGTTGTTTCACTACTAAGCAACCCTTGAGCTATATAACTTTCGTAAAGTGCTTTTAATTCTTCCACTTATTTAATTTATAGGATTTCCAAATGCATCAGTTATTGGCACAGACCTGTCTACTTTTACTTTTCGTGTTTCTGGGGTATCATATTTTACAACTCCATTATCCTCGTAAAATTTATACCCTTCTATATCCATTTTGTATTCATCAATTCTTTCTGGCTTCAACCCTTCTAACTCATTCATAAAGTTAGCAATTTGAGACTCACTTTTAATTGTAACCCCTTCTAGTATTCCGTCTTTTAGTAAAAAGAAATCAGCACCAGGAAAAGTTGTTCTAGCTTTTTTATTTATCTGCACTTCTGGGGAGTCTAAACTTAAAATTCTTGTGCCTGGATCATCCATTCCTTCTACTCTTCTTGTTATAATATCTACAAAAGGTTTACCAGCTTCTATGTTGGCCATCATTTGTTTAGAGGCTATTATATTAGGTAAGAATGTAGCTTTAAATCTAGCGTCATAAGCTTTTGATTGGTCGGCTTCCTTCTTGTCTACAGACCTTTCATAAGTTCTATCTAAAGAACCTATTATTTCTTTTCTTAATCCTTTTTTTGCATCGCTAATAACCTTATCTAAATCAACTGCAATTGGTTGTTTAGTTTTATTGTCAATTTTAACCTGTATTTCATTAGCAGCCGGAGTGCCTAGCACTAACTTCTTTCCTCCTGGACCAGATAGATATTCTAAAGCATCTATACCATTTGCATCACTAATTGCTGAATTCACAATGCCATCAAGAGAGTTATTAAATTCTTTCCCATCGTAATTAATTGTCTTAGTTCTTACGCCATCTTTAGTAACTGTTGTGCTAAACTTACCCAAACTTAAATCTGCCTTATTAATGATATCCATATTAAACTCCTTGTTGTAGAAGTTCATAACACCTAAGTCATTAGCAACTGGCTGTGTGACTATTTGACCATTTACATTAGTAACAGATTCTAACATCATAGAATCCATATTCCAATCAACAGTTTTATTTGTAAGGTCTCCTAGTGTGGTTTGTATATCAGCCATCAATAAAGAAACATTTCCAGTTCCTTCTTTTAATACGTTTTCACGTAGTTTATCGTAAGAAGATTGATAATTGACTAAATTATTTTTTAATATCTGATACTGGCTAGTTAAGGCGTTTGTTGCTATTTTATATTGAGTAGCACTTATCTCACCGTTGTCATACTGGTCTTTTATTTTTTGATTGCCATCACCAACTTTTTGAATGATACCAGCATAATATTTTGTTTGGTCTGGAGTTGCTCCTTTAGGAAGTTTTTGTATTTCAGCACTAACAGCTTGATCTGTTACCGCTACTTCTGCTTTTTGTTTTTCACCTGCAGCAAACGCTCCACCTAATGCTGTGGTTAAACCACCACTAACTGCTCCCCAATCAATGGTAGTCTTTTCAACATCTCTCTTTACGTAACCTAATCCTGGTGCTGCCATTATTGTTTCATAAATTTCTTGAACTGCATAGCAGATAATCCGCTTGGAACATTATAATACTTACCAGATGTGCCTTCTTTATATTCAGCATATCCTTCAGGTAAAAAACTGTTTGGATTTACACCAGCTTCTATCATAGCAGTATAGTCTCCAATAACTGAAGCGGGAGCTTGTAAAGCTTGTTGTGTTGTTTGAGTCATTCTTTCTTGTGCTTCAGCAGCTTGTTGCTGAAACCCTTTTGCTTGAGCAACATCTAAATTAGCTATCCTAGTTAGTCTAGCTTGTTCACCTTCTGCAATATCTTTTTCTAAGTTTTGAATATCTTTTCTTTTTTGCATCTCCAAAGCTTGTCTTTGTTTCGCAGACTGTTGTGCTAGTCTACTTCCTTGAGCTGCAGCCAATCTTGGGTCTTCACCCGCAGTGACATCTAATACAGTAGATAAGTCTTGGCTTATTTGTTCACTAGCAGTATCATACAAACTAGTATCAATAGACCTCATTCTTTGAGTGTTTACGTCTGCGCTTTGATATGCTTTGTCTATATATTTTTGAGCTTGATCTGTAGCGGTTTTTAAATCACTTTTAGCTCTAGATGCTTGACCTAGGCTAAAAAGAGCACTTGCCCCTTTAGTGATTCCGCTTATAATTAACATTGTAGCTGGATCCATATGCAAATATACTAAATTACGGGAAACTTTTCATTGATTCTGAACCAACGGAGAATAATTCTACTTTAGAAGTTGAAGTATTAGTTAGTTCATACTCACAGTAATGCCCCATTACACCGTGAGATTCTGCTACTGTATTCTTAACATATAGTATAAAATCACTATTACTGGGCGCACTTGCACCTGCTATTGTTGTGTCTATAGTAATGACTTGACCATTTAATGCCGTTACTACACCTCCTAAGGAAGGTGTTGACCCGTAGTAAACCATATCCCCTATGCTAATAATACTACCTATATTTACCGAACTAGCAAAAGTCAGTGTAGTTGCTGCAGGTGTGGCAGCATCAACAGTAGTTACGTTTGCTATACCATTAGCATATCTCATTAACAAATTGATATCTGTTTCTAGAAACCTGATAAAAGCAAAATAGTTTCCTTCTTTCTTTTCAAAATAAGTATCTGCAATACTACCTACTTGAGGTAAGTCAGTTGCTAAAGTAGCTGACCAAGCAGCATCGGATTCTAAAATAAGTGTTTTAAATAATTTATTTTCTAACGGTCCTTTATTAAATACACTTTTAATAGTGGTGTTATATTGAACCCCATAAAAGTTGTTTCTTAAAGTGTTGGTATTATGCCTATACAATTGACCATTTTTAAATGTATATAAATAATTGTTCATACCTTGAGTATACTCTGGTATAAATGAATAAAAGGAAGGCCATCCTTTTACTGCTGGGCTATATGATAATGTTATTTCTGCCATAATTTAACTTGAACATAAACTTACTTGAACAATCACTCCATTTGCATCTTGTCTTAACCAGTACGTATCAGCCACTGTTGGGTTTGGATTAACATATAAATAATATCCTGCAGCAGCTGGAACTGTCATCGCAGCGTCATTATAAATAGCTGTTGCTTCAGAAGGAACTGCCGCATCTAAGAAGTATGGACCTAATGTTCCAGTGCCTCCGCAAACTATACTTTCTGTTGCTCCAAAAGATAAATTAACTTGAGTTGAGCTTCTGTAGTCGTATATTAAATACAAGTTAGTGTAGTTAGTTGGGGTTGAGTCTGGATTAGCGTAATTTAAAGAACCTTCAAAAATACCACTTGAAGTGTTAGATATAGTTAAATTAGTACTAGCAGCTATTAATGCATTAATATCCGTTTGTGTATTTGCATAAGTAGTATTACTTAATAAATGTAATAATCTGTTTCCGTTATTAGTATTAAAGTCAAATGAATCAGAACCTGTTTTAGCTGACCTAACCGTAACAACCGCTTCTGGAGTTGGTGTAGTTCCAATAGCTACTTGAGAAGCATACACCTGATATTGAGCCACTCTTTGTGTTCCACTTCCTGTTCCTGTTGATACATTTGTAAAAGTCACAGGTTGGTTAATAAGTGGGCTAGACACAGAAGGTGTTAAATTACTAGAAGCCCATTCATATTGATTATGTATGGTTGGAGGTAGTCCGGTAAATTCGCTATTCAAGCATATTTGATATACATTAACAACAGCTGCAGTTGGGCACTGAGCAGTAATTGAATAATCTGCAGAAACCCCCACCACAGCCACTGTAATAACAGCAGTTTCAATAGAAGGTATGTTTTTATTAAACTGAAAAGTTCCGCTTCCTGTAACACTTCCCGAGCTGGTGGTGGTTCCATTATAAGTAACTGATATGTTTATATTTCCACTAGTTGCATTGTAATCAATATCCGTAGTCCCCATAGAAGCTCCTAACTTAACAGTATAGGTGAAGCTTTCTGTTTGGTTATTAAACTCTAGTTCTGACCCACAGTTTACGGTTTGAGGTTCTAGTGGTAATGTTCTATTGTTGCTGCTTAACACATACTCATTCATATAAGGATCATATCCTCCTATTTTTTGAGTATTAAAATCTTCTATAAACAAATCCCTAAAGTATGACCTCATACCTATTTGAGATATAACCTCTAGTGATTCATTAGAATAAGAGCTACCACTTAATTTAATTACCGCACCACGCTTGGCATCCGTAAAATACTTGTCATATCCAAATTCTGCATAGCTTTCTGGATTATGGCTAATACCATATTCTTCTAAACGAGCTACTTGATTTCCTAATATAGTAGGTGTTGATGTCACGTTAGATAAACCGTCAGCTGAAGTAAGTACGTTTTTATTAACCAAAACATAAGATATCTTATCTTCTTGTAATACTAATAAATCATTTTGTCTTGCCTTAAGTAGTTCTATATTACCAAAGTCTTCGTTTAAATCCTTAAAGTTTAGAATACCTAAATTAAATTCGTTAGTTCTGTTTAGCTTAGTTTCATCATTATATATACCACTATAAGTGATAGAAGCATTTCTTCGTTTCTGCCTAAACTCACCCTCAGATAAAGTAAATACTCTTTCACCAATATTTAGAGCATCTTCTTTGAATGAGTCTTGAATCCTACAACTTTCCATACCATTACTCCAACAATAAGAGTTAAAAAAGTTAGTAAGCACAATTGCATCTGCATTAACAGCTCCACCCTCTACAGGGGTAGATGCTCCAAATGCCACATCTAACACTATGGTATTTGCGTCTGGTTTTTCTAATACTGTATGTTGACCATTGTATTGTGGATTGGTTGGAGATAAGTTAGTTTGTTGCACATTCACTATGTCACCAACAGAAAAGGGAGCGGTAGTTAACCCTGTACCTCCTGTGCTAGTGAGTGCTAAGTTTCCACCATAAAACTGAGAAGCAGGCAACCCTTGTGAAGACCTGTAAGTATTGTTTTGTGCATTGTCATAAAAAACCCAGTTGTTTTGGTTCTGAAGGTTGCCATCGTGAAGGTCTCCATTAATGTCAAACACTTCATTACCTTCATAGTAAAATTCATCTGGCGTATCTTCACCATTTGTTTCAAACACCACCAACCCATCAGGAATATTACTTAAAACAACTTTAGCACTTATTTTTGAAGTTCCATTATTTAGAAATTGCGGGCTAGCTGGAAAAGAACTTTGAAATCCAATAGCGTTTCCTCCACTTACATTAAAACTTACAGAATGAATAGCGTTTGATGTTGTTATTTCACCTTGAGTTGGAACATAAGGGGTAGCATCATTAACTACAAGTGTATTGTTTAATTGAAATTTATAATTAATTCCTTTATTTCCAGAATAATTAACGCTTGTGCTAGGGAAAAATTTTTGATTATTTACAAATTGACTATCAATCATATCTTCTAAATTCTCAGCAAAAGTAGGATGTGTTTGATAAGTTTTATTAGCGGTTCTAGTAATATCTAGCTTACTGTATTTAAAAAACATTTCACTTGTTCTTGTAAAATAAGGCTCTGGCTGTTCACGCTCACAAGTTATTTTTATTGTGACATTAGACCCTTCTGGAATAGAAGTACCGGTAAATTTACCAGACAATCCACTAATAACAGTTTGAATTCCTCTGCTGAATGCAATAATGTTTTTTTCTGAAGCTTGTGCTTTCTCTGTAGTAATAATATTACCTGCGTCTAATCTATAATTACCACCAGGAGAAAACTTAGCATATACCCCAGGGCCCGGGTAAGTAGGAGATTGGTCATCTATATTTGGAGATGTACTTTTAGCTAAACAAGTAGCTTCTACATAAGAGACTTTAGCACCATCAATATCTTTTTTTACAGTATACGTTTCTCCTTCAACAATTTTTTGTGCGGTTTCCCCTTCTAGTTGACACCAAAACTGAGTGGTGTCATCCAAGTCTGGTTCAGCTCTAATAATAAATATAGTATCGTAATTTAATTTAGAAGGCTTGATTGCAAACTTATAATATTTAGCCCAAGAAGGAGCTTTTTGACTAACTGGTATGTTTACTTGAGCTCTGTTAATTATTGTTGAATTAGAGGGGGGTACATTAATGCTGCTATCTAAACTAACTAATGCAGTACTTGATCTAGCGTACTCATCCATATAAACCATAGCTAAGTCATAGTCTCTATTACTATGCAAAGTTTCTTTACCTCTACTAATGTCAAACTCAAAAGAAGAACTTAAAAACTCAAAACCCTCAAATGATTTTGTGGACCCTGTTTCGTATACCATCATTAAAGATTGTATAGTAACTTGAGTTGGTGTAGCAATATCAAAAGTTTCTAACAATCCTGTTTGTCCTGTTGGGTAAGCCGGAGATGCAGGTGTTGATGCTGCTGCTGCTGCATTTGGAACAGCTGAATTTACAGGAGTTGCTGCACTACTAGTCACACTATTAGTAGCGGGGCTAATTATTACGCTATTATTAATAAAATCTGTTGCTGTTGACCCTGTCGATGCATCACTAAATGGTTTGTATACAGGTGTTGCTGTGGCTAACCCTGTTCCTATTAAGTTTTTAAAATCTGTGCTACCAACAAAGGATGCTACATCTGGATAAGTATTAGTTAGTTGAACATTAGAACTTATAGTTAAAGTAAAACCTCCTGTTGGCCTAGTTAGGTTTAAAACAGAAGCATTTTGATTATATATATTACCACCAGTTGCGTAGCTTTTTAAAGTAGCATTAAAAGAAACAAAAGTTCCTTGAGTGAATTGTGTTAGTCCAAAATCAAAAACAGCTTTTGAATTATCTACACTTACTGTGCTTGGGGTAGAACTCCCGTTTAATACCTGGTAGTCAGAAGAGACAAACACTCCAAGAATGGGTTCAATATTACTTTGAGCTCCTGACAAACTGGTAACATAATTTAGTTTAACATCGTTTCCATCTGCAGACTTCATATCGTATCCATCTACATAATTACCAAACATTAATCTATTTCCAGAGCTAGTTAAAGCTTTTGCTTTTAACGGAACATTGTCATATAGCCTTAAACTTTCATTAGCAGATAACACTCTAAATACTTCTTTGTTTCTAAAAAATATAGATTGTGTTGAATTGTCAGCCCAACCTAAGTCAGACTTACTGTACTTGTCAATTACTTTAATAACAGTGCTTGAACTTTCTTTGTAACAAACTTCTATTTCTTTAACTAAATTAGAGCCCGTATTAAAAAACACAGTTGCTGCATTGTATGCGTTAACCATTGATTCATTCTTGATAGTATTAAAATCGACCTCAACTAAATCAGGGTTTTCAGGCTCAAAAGCAGGAAGGCTAAATGGTGATAACGCAGAGTACTCTCCGTCTTCATACTTAAATCTATAAGCAAAAGAAATAAACTTGTCTGTAAAAAAACTTTGGTCGTCATTATCAACACTAGACAAAGTAAAAGTAGGTGGGCTAATAGGTGGTTTAACTATAAGATTAATTTCTTCTTCTGTTATTTGGTCTACTCCACCAACAGGAAAAGCATAAGACCTGTCTACATTTATCTTTCTAGGTGGATTTAAATTATCTGTAAATATTAAAAACCTATCTACTAATTCAACCCCTGTTATTAAATTGCTTGGGTTAAAGTTTAGTACACTAGTAGATATAATGTGGTATATAGTGACAGACGTCTTTACATTAAAAGAGATAATTAAGTCAACTACTGAAGGGTCAGTTACAAACCAATAAATAGTTTCATCACTTTCGTCTGCGTATGAACCAATACAAATAGCATTAGCACTTAATGCCACTCCTTGATTAGTGATGTTGGTTATTTTTGTGTTACCCTTAGTGTTTTCTACAGTTCCTATTTCAGAATCTTCTGTTGAACCAAGTCTGGCATTTAATGCGTCTACATATTCTCCAGGAGGTAGTATCCTTTCGTCACTAGACTTATTCATTATGCCTTTGAAGAAAAAACTATTTAATTGCATATTACTTTATAATCTTATCCTGACCTCTTAAATTCATAAGTAGTCTTCCTGGGTGAATGTTACTCATTCTTATCTTGGCATTTCTAAGTAATGCTGATTTGCTTTTTCTGTATCTATTAACAATATACTCTGGCTCGTTTAGTTTTGTGTTTAATATAGAGTAAGTTATATAAGAATACAAAAACTCTTCAAACATTTTATTGACAGTTACTAATGAATCATCTCCATTTTCCATACCGTCAGAAACATATTCTAATACAACTGATTTATTACCAGCTCCAGAACTAAAATTAATTACGCCACTTTTTTTATCTATTTTGAAAGTAGGTAATGCATTTGCTGTTTCTGTATTTAATCCGTAAGCACCACCAATAGAGAAGTCAAAATACCAACAACCTTCTAAACAAAAGCCGTAGTAGCCATAATAAGGACTAGTCTCGTTTAGGTATTGGCTTCTAGTAAGACCGTTTATTCTGTCTTGTGTAATCTTAGAGTTCTCAGGGCTTAATATATTCCCATTTGAATCAAACAATAAGTTACTATTGTTGTCTTGCAAGTAAGCAGAAGCATAATTAGTTTGGATATTTTCACTTAAAGGAAACAAAGTTCCGTTGTGATATATAGATATTCTAACCCAGTTAACAAAATCAGAAGGTAGTATATATCTTAAACTAGCTCCAACATTTAGTTGAAGTATTTTAATTTCTTTAAACGCATCATAATTAAGTTCCTGTATTGCTCTTTTGGCGTGAAACAAAACTTGATACCTGTCTACATTATTAATAAGTTGGTTATTACCAACATACATTAACATATAGTTGTTTACAATGTCTTGTAAAGAAACATACTGATAAGAACCCCAGTTAGCATTTGATGGAGTGTTCCCCCCGTTTTCATAATATTGATACTGTGATATATATGCCATTAGCTATTTTCTTGTATTGTTTCTAGATTCTCTTGTGTGGTTGCTGCTTGAACAACTTCAGCTTCTCTAATTGACAATCCAGCATACTTTAAGATATTAATAACTAAATCTGTTTCATCAGATAAAGGTAATTCAAAGTCTTGGAAATCTGCTTGAGATTGGTCAAATAGTGGTTGTCCTCCTGTTAAAGTTTGGAAAGTCCACTTAGGGTCTTGAGGATATCTCACGTATTGTGTTTGAACGTCAGCCACTCCACTAATTGTAGATGGATAAACTGTGATATTATTTCCTAAAGTAGTACTTGTAGCTCCTCCTAATACATAAGCAGGATATTGTTTGGTTGGTGCTGTTAAGTTAGAGTTAGTTAAATAAAATATCTTACTTTGACTTACTCTTTCCACTTCCGTAATATTAGTATTACTATAAATAGCATAATTTTCATCTACCACCATTATGTCAGCACTTAGGGTTAATGACGTATTAGCAACAGTAGTTACATAAGCAGAAGTAGAATCAGTGGTGTTAACCACTATGTCACCAATATTTACTACACCTGTAAAAGTAGCGGTAGAATCCTCTAGCTTGCCTGCTGTTGTACTGGTAGTTAACCCTGTAGCTAATTGTGTAGGATAATAAAATACTTTATCAATTAAATAATAATCCGAAGGTAAAGAATAATTATTGGCGTTAACCCTAGTTAAAAATGCAGTTACAGAAAAACTATCTAAAACTTCTTCCAATCCCTTTTTAATGTCTGCATACCCTGTACCAGATAGTCTACCTAGTCGATTGTTCTCTTTGTTTATTTGAGTATTATACTGGTAAAAGTAATCTTCAAATATATCTAGCTGCGCTTGTTTTGCAAAAAGGTTAAAGTCAGCTGGAGATATATATCCGTAATTATTTTTATTCAGTATAGAAAGAACAGTATTTCTAACAGAATTTATCATCTAAAATCTTTTATACAAAGATAAGCAAAAAAAAAGAGCCTCTAGTAATAGAAGCTCTTGTATAGTATATTAGGTAAAATGTTATCCTATAGATATTCCTATTACTTTATTAGGTAAAGTAGATACATCGTGAGAAACATCTGTCCAACTAGAAGAGTAGCCTTTAACTATTGATTCTTCAATCAAGTCTCTAACTGCTTCACTTCCTGAAGCAACTGGAGTGTGTGTTAAAGTAATAACATCAGCTGCTGCCGCTCCTTCATAAGTAATGGTAACAGTACTAGTGCTAGCTTGCTCTACTAATAAAACTCCTGATCCAGAAACCAATTGGCTATTACTAACGGTCCCTGAATGAATGAAAAATGCTTTTCCTGAAACTATAGGAGCTGTTCCGCCATCTAAAGCTGTTAAAGTAAGATTGTTGTTGTCTATTTTACTAGCAACTAAAAAATACTCATTATCTGTAGATTGATGAACAATATCTCCAACAGAAACATTAGCAAAAACATCACCAGTATCTGTTAAGTCAGCTGACCCAACAGGAGTAACTGATGTTCCATTCATAATCAAATTAAATACGGGTATGTTTAAAAACTTTTCCATATCTTAAGCTATTGCGATTCCGCTTACCGCTTTTGGTAAAGAACCCATTTGTAAAATAACTTCAGTCCATTGTTGTTTCAATACTTGAACAACACCATTCTGAATAGCATCTCTCATATCTTCACTTCCAGAAGCTACTGCAGCGTGAGTAAGAGTTACTTTTTTTCCTCCTCCGTAATATATGGTAGTAGTTGTGGTTGGATTTGCAACTGGTGAAGCTCCATCTCCTACTTCGATTAATTTAATGTCGTTACAAGAAACTATTTGGTTTTGTTCCCCTGTAACTGGTATACTTAAAAACTTTTGCATTGTTTAAAAAATTAAGTGGTTAATAATCTTACAAAGATAGCCTATTTTTCTAACATATCCTGGAAGGCTTTGTATATGTCAATCCCCTCATCTTTCTGGAAGAATGATGCCACTGTCTGTACGTGATCATCTCCAAAAGGAATAGTTAAAAGCTTGGTCTTTTTAGTCTTGAGATTGTAATAAACATCCTTACCGTTGTTTCTTAAACTTAACAATCCTTTATCAAATACTTTAACTACAGTATCTTGTAGTTCCAACATTGGGTCATTAAGAGCATCTAAGAAGTCTTCTGGATGGTTTTTAGCAAATAGAATAATGTCTCTTTTTAATTCAGCAGTAGTCATATTACCTACCCTAAGTTCCAAGAATACTCTACCTAAAGTTTCCATTTGGTCTAAAGTTAACTCAGCAGCTTGCTTAAATGCTTTTGCCTCAACTTCTAAATAATCTACTTCTTTTTGAGCATCTGCTTCTTTGTCTACTTCCTCAAAAACAGAACCATTGTCTGGGTGGTAATGTAAAAACTCCTGTAATACAGGATTGTTTTTAGGAACATACAACATTCCATCTTCAAAAATAACTGGGTCTAATATTACGTTTTTATCTTGCTCATCTTCAAAAGGACTCTTTTGATTGGATGCATAACGTAAAGGTCTATTGTGTTCACCATCAAAATATAATAATGGCTTTCTTCTAGTATTTCTAGAATTAATCGTGTGACTTAATGGTTGGTGACCGTTTCTTAACTTGTAGATACGGTCTTTTATCTCTTTCTTTTTTTTCATTTGATTTAATTTAAAGTTTAAAAAATAGGAGGGGATTGCTCCCCTCCATAAATTATACTATTACTTGAACAATACGAAATTGTTTGCACCCATAGTACATAGTGCTCTTTCTGATAAGAAATTAACTCTCATCTCATCAGCATCGCTAGTAGCTGCACCACCGGCAGAACCAGTAATCCAAGACTTATAACGTCTGTCTTCAGTTTCAGAAGCTCTGTATCTTACGTGTAAGAATGGTCTCTTAGCGTTTCTTCCTAATACTTGGTCATAAACATTAGTTGAACCAGCTGGCACTAATACACCATCAATAGCTCCACCAACTAAACCACCTCGCATTGTAGGATCGTTAAGGTATTTCCAATCTGTCTTGTAGAAATCATATGCTCTTCTAAATCCAGAAAATCCTAGGTTTAATGCCATCTCTTCGTCATTGTCAAACAATCCGTAAGATGAACCACCATTACCATAAGAGTTCTGAGCAGCTAACATATCATCAATTTCGAAAGATGTTTGTCTGTTTAAGAAAAGAACATTTTCTTCAATAGCGCCTTGCTTATCTAGTCTTTCGATAATAGAATCGAAATCTCCTAAATTAGTAATAGCACCTGTAAAGATATTACCTCTTGTCTCAATCGCAGAAAATAACCCTTCAGAACCTACATATCCATCTTGCTGAGCATTAGTTTGGGCATCCACAGGAGTGCCTGGAGCTTTTGCTTTTACAGCTTCTACCATTGCAGTTTCTAAGTAATCTTCAAACCTCATTCTTGTTTCGTGCTCTGCTTTTAAATACCATAGGTATCCATTAGCTCCATCTTCAGTAGATACTTCTACCCACCCGATTTGAGCCATATCAGAACCACTAACAGCGTAGTTGTCTTTGATAATAATAGGATTGTTTTCAAGAATCGTGTCAAATGGCTCTAAAGAACCTGACATTCCAGCAGTTCCTTTTTTAAATTCAGAACCATAAATGAAAACACTTAGCTTTTCTGAAGAACTACCTGTACCAGTGTACCCACCAGCTTCAAAGAAGTGAACAACAAAAGTTGTATCAGTAACATCTGATACAATACCTTTGTTAGAAATTCCAGCATAGCCAGCGTTTCCAGATATCATAACTGTTTGACCATCTCTAATACCAATTTTAGAAGCAGCTCCAGAATTCATTACTTGGTTAGCAGGGATTAAAGTGTCAGCAACTGTAAAAGTTCCTTGACTATCGGCTGCAGATGCAGTAGTAGTTACGTCTGTATATTTAATGTGTAATCTGCCTTGTTCTGCCCATTTAATAAGGTCAGAATTAGAAGGCATCTCAGCACCTACCATTCTTAAGAAAGAAGAAAGAGTTCTGTTTCCATATCTCTCAAATTCCTTTTCGTATGTG
>Ga0206682_10000800_pt1 | contig 32896 bp, 49 predicted proteins | sample M240m12015metaG_FD_155444 | JGI IMG/M metagenome (GOLD analysis project Ga0206682, IMG submission 155444) | Ammonia-oxidizing marine archaeal communities from Monterey Bay, California, United States - M2 40m 12015 | ecosystem: Environmental > Aquatic > Marine > Intertidal zone | place: USA...
GTTTAATGCAACCACTGGTGCTGTTGAGGTCGGCCCGACCATTGCCGACACAAACACTGTGGCTCAGATTAAGGCTGATATTTCTACTGTTGCTGGCATCTCCGCCAATGTAACCACTGTTGCTGGTATTTCTAGCGATGTAACAACTGTGGCAACCAACAATGCAAACGTAACGACTGTTGCTGGTCAAGCGACCAACATGCAAAACGTTACAGACAACCTGACTGCTATTCAAAACGCAGCCACCAACGCCACGACTGCCACAACTAAGGCTGGTGAAGCTGCTGCATCTGCTACTGCTGCGGCTACCTCAGAAACCAATGCGGCTACCTCTGAGACTAACGCTGCAACCTCGGCTACCAATGCCTCAAACTCAGCCAGCGCGGCCTCCACGAGTGCCTCTGCGTCTGCTACGAGTGCTACTGCATCGGCTAATAGTGCTACTGCTGCGGCAACCAGCGAGACCAATGCAGCTTCCAGCGCATCGTCTGCAAGCACACTGGCTAACAACGCTGCTACCAGTGCAAGCAACGCATCTAACAGCGTAACTGCGGCGGCTGCGTCTGAAAGTAATGCTTCCTCATCTGCAACTGCGGCAGCTACCAGTGCAACAAACGCTGCTACTTCGGCTACTGCTGCCTCTGGCTCTGCTACGGCGGCTGCTAACAGTGCTGCTGCTGCGGCTGCTGCCTTCGATAATTTCGATGATACTTATTTAGGAAGTTTCTCCAGCAATCCAACAGTCGATAATGACGGTGACGCTTTGGTGGAAGGCGCATTATACTTCAATAGCAGTGCAAATGAGATGCGCGTATATGATGGTGCTAACTGGATTGCTGCCTCGTCTGCTGGCACAGCATCTATCTTGGAATACAACTACACGGCAACAGCCGGGCAGACTACCTTTACTGGTTCTGACGATAACTCGGCTACGCTGTCTTACACGGCGGCTAACCTGATTGTTACCTTGAATGGTATCGTGCTGGAGAACGGCACTGACTACACGGCCTCCAATGGCACTAGCATTGTGTTGACTGTAGGTGCTGCTGCGGGTGACGAGTTGAATGTCATTGCGTTCAAATCCTTTACTGTGTCTGACACTGTTGCTGCCAGCACGGGCGGCACGTTTAGTGGTAATGTCGCAGTCAACGGCACACTAGATGTAAACGGCAACGAGTTAATCCTAGACGCTGATGGCGATACCAGCATCACTGCCGATACCGATGACCAGATTAATTTTAAGACTGGCGGTGGTGACCGCATGACCATTGACAGTTCTGGCAATACTGGTCTCGGCGTTGTTCCACCCTCTACATATTGGGGGAGTGGCAATAATGTTGGGCTTTTCACGGGTCTTGGATATTTAGGGTCAAACGGTAATTATGCTGTTTCGCTTTATTCAAACGGTTACAGAAACAGTTCTAGTGGCTTTACTTATTTAGGCATTAACGGAAACACCTCCACGGCCTCTGGCATAGACCTAGAACCGGATGGTCTAATTAAATTCAGAAACGGCACTGCTAGTGGCACGTCGCTGCCAGAAAAAATGCGTCTTGAAACAGATGGCGACCTGCATGTCGATGGCAACGTAGTCGCATACTCCACCACCATCTCAGACATTCGCCTCAAGAAAGACATTGCACCTATCGAGAATGCAGTGACCAAAGTGCAGCAGCTTAATGGTTGCACCTTTACTTACCTCAAGGATGGCCGCCAGTCGGCCGGATTGCTGGCTCAAGATTTAGAGAAGGTTCTCCCCTCTTGTGTCATTGAGAATGAGGCTGTATTCCACGGCGAAGAAGGCGAGACATATAAGACTGTGCAGTATGACCAAGTTATTGGTTTGCTTGTCGAGGCTGTTAAGGAATTAAAGGCTGAGATTGAGGAGTTGAAGAATGGCACTGCAAAGTAGCGGACAGATTAGCCTGAACGATTTGCATGTTGAAGCTGGTGGCACAACAGGCACTGAAGCCAGCATGAACGACAGCGACATCCGTGGTCTGCTCAATGCGTCTGCAAATAGTCAGATGAAGTTCAATAGTTTTTATGGCGCGAGTGCTGGCATCGGTCAGATTGCTGCGGGTAATTCAAGCTATACTCCCGGCTCGCAGTATCTTTCTGCTTATCATGGGTTATATTCCACAGACATAGGTGGCATTACTAATATCGTAAATCCATATATAACGAATCATCCGAATTTTAGTCTCTCTAGTCGCAGCACTCGTTTTATTCAAACGTCTTTTGCACAAGGAATTCTAAATCTTGTCTTAATCGACAAAGGGCAAGTGCCAGTTTCGGCTGGTTACAATGGTCATCCCGCAAACGGAGGTTGGACAAGCGTGACACTTAGCGGAAACAGCCAAACACGCACCCTAAACCGCACTGCTGGAAATTTTGTTACTGGAGTGCGCAATATAAACGGCGTCGTTCATTCACAAGCCGTTTGGTCTTGGTCAAGCCAAACAAACCCGTTTCCAAGCTCAGACAACACAGCAAGCTTTACTGTGTCATTAGCGTAGGTATGAAATGTTTAAATACACACTAATCACTGAAGACGGCCTAACGCGCATCTGCGCGACAGACTCAGATGTAGGATATTGCGAAGTGCAAGCGGGTGATGCTGAAACGGATGCACAATATCAACAGGTTCTATGCGAGTATTTCGAAGATAAAAAAGCAGAGGCAATCTATGAACAAAACATTCGGCCTGATTTTACGCGAAACTTTTGTGATAAAGTCTACATGAATGGCGCAGTCAAACGCACCGACTACTCATGCGACCGACCAGAGGCACTGACGGAAATCAATCGTCTGGTTGAGGCGTTCCCCGAATACACCGTCGAGCAATTAACGGCAGAGGCACAAAACGTCATTGGTCAATATGGTGCTTACAGGCCGCCATACAACGACAACAGCATCAGCTTCTATGACTTTACGACACCATCATCAGAGACACTCGCCGCCTATGACTGCGATGCAGAAACTTATGGCGATGACCTGTTAAACTGGCACGGCATCAAGCACGACCTGACGAACCTGACCAAGACAGCCAAGTTTGTGTTTACTCAAGACCACGGCACTTACTTGGCTAATGCGCCATCTTCACTGCCGCCAAATCGTTCCATCTTCTTTGCGCGTATTCACAACGCTGACGGAACTGTTGAGCCGTGGGTCGATGTTTATATAATCTCTACCATCAACTATATGCGCGAATGGTGTGAGGAACACAGCCTGACATTTCCACTCCCTGACGATGTTACCGACCAGCCGTGGTGCTTTTCTGTTGTGTATAATGACACAACTGGCGACACGGCAAACGTCAAGGCGTATATCAGACACAGGTATGACGACTGATGCCCGAAATAAAATTAGACACATCTGACATCGACGGGCGTTTTTGGTCAGCAATAGAGCGAGAACGTGTTACATTTGAAAACAGCCAAAACAAAGGCAGTACGTCATTGCCATTAGAGTACAACTCGGAGACCAACAATGAGTAACGCAAGAGAACTAGCGCAAATCCCCAGCACCCCCTCTGGGCGGCGCAACCTGATTATCAATGGTGCTATGAACGTGGCGCAGCGTGGGGCAAGTGAAACTGGTGTCACTACCTTTGGCTACTATGCTTGTGACCGCTATATATTTGAACTTACAAATGCGGGAACGTGGACTTTATCGCAAAGCACAGACGCACCCGCTGGTTTTGCCAACTCTTTCAAGCTGGACTGCACAACGGCAGATGCGTCTTTGGCTGCTGGAGACCTTGTTCTTTTCTCACAACGTTTTGAAGGGCAAGACTTACAACACTTACAAAAAGGCACATCTTCTGCTAAAAGTTTGACAGCATCGTTCTGGGTCAAGTCTTCAAAAACTGGAACATATATTCTTGAGATAGACGATAATGACAACGTTCGAAACATAAACAAGTCATATACAATTAACGCTGCCAACACTTGGGAATACAAAACAATCACATTTGAGGGCGACACTACAGGAACGCTAGATAACGATAACGGATTTTCTTTTAGAGTTATCTTTTGGCTGGCGGCTGGTAGCAATTGGTCATCTGGCACATTAGCAACATCTTGGGGGTCAACCACTAACGCCAATCGTGCTGTTGGTAATGTAAATCTCGCAGATAGCACAAGCAACGAGTTCTACATCACAGGCGTTCAACTCGAAGTCGGCTCTGTAGCCACGGAGTTTGAGCATCGCAGCTATGGTGAGGAGTTGGCGTTGTGTCAGAGGTATTATCATCAACAAGAAAGAGTTCCTAGTCCTGTTGCGGGAGTTTATATTGGAATTGGACAGGTTAATCAACCCACTCAAGCACTAACTATTTATACCCTTCCTGTTTCAATGAGAACCACCCCGACACTTACTCACGGAACTATAGGTGCAGGAGCAACAAGCAGCTACACAGGGACGCTTTCTGCTTTTTATGCAGATAACTTACACTTTAGTTTTTATTTTGTTTCTTCAGGTATGGTCGTGGGCGATGTTATAAGAATTTATAATGCTGGAGCTGGTGACAAAATAACATTTGATGCGGAGTTATAACAATGAATGAGATGATTATTACATCAGCACAGTATGACACAGATGAAAACAATAACAACATATGTGTAAATGCAACTATAGACGGTGTTGCTATGTCAGTCCCCCTTGCTGCTGGCAACCGCCACTATGACGAAATCATGCGTCAAGTAGAAGCTGGAACTTTAACAATACAGGAAGCAGAATAATGGAAACTGTAATTACATATATCACTGCCATCGTAGCAGCCGCCTCGGTGATTGCTAACGTAACCCCCTCTATGCGAGACAATGAAATCCTCGCCAAGATTGATGACTTCATTCAGAAGTTAGCCCTTAACTTGCGTAAAGAGAAATGACAGACGAAATGAAATCCACTGTTGACCTTGCAAGCGGCGGCGTAACGCTCGGCGCGTTCTTTGATGCACTGCCGGAAATCGCCGCCCTGTTTGCACTGGTCTGGTGGATCATTCGTATTTGGGAAACTGACACGGTTCAAAAGTTTTTCAAAGGTGACTAGCCGTGAACTTTGGCGAGACACTTCTTGCTTACTGGCCTATCCTCACCGCAGCGATGGCTATGCTCTGGTGGTTTAGCCGGGCTATATCTTCTCTCGAAAACAAAACAGATAGAATGGATGAACGCTTGAAAGATAGCGAATCCAAGATCACTCAACTTTTTACTTTCTTTAATCAGTCAACGCAGCGTAGGCTTGATAAGCTAGACAGGCTAGAAGAAAAGGACAAGTAAGTGGGCTATCAGACTGTGCGTAATGCACATCAACTGGGTCGCGTGGGGGAGTTAATAGCCGAAGCTGTCTTTGAAGAGACTGGTTTGAAATGCTGTCGAGTAAATCACGAGGGTTTTGATTTAATAATCTTTGATGATAATAATGAAAGTTATCGGGTCGAAGTAAAGGCCGCCAGCGTTAGCCAGTCTGGTGGATTGCGCTATAAATTTATGACCAGCAAGGGAAGTAAATCAAAGCGCGTTATCAATAGTGAAGACGCAGACTTGGTTTGTTTCGTGGCCTTGCCACTAAGAAGGTGCGTGATAAAGTGTATTACATCTGTGGAGAAAAAGCGGACAACAGTCCGTGCTACAGAGTTTGACGAACCCGAAGCTACGCAGATACGCAAAGCATTGGATAAAGTAAGGAAGAGGAAATGATGAATATCTTTAGTGCGGTTGCTGGCATCGCCGGAAACTGGGTAGATGGCAAGGTTCAAGAAACCAAAGCCAAAGCAGAGGTCAAGGTCGAGAAGGCAAAGGCTGACGCTGCCGTTCAAAAGAAGATTGCAACAGGCAAGATTGATTGGGAAGCCAACATGGCTGACGCAACCAAAGGCTCGTGGAAGGATGAGTTTGCTCTTGTTGTCTTGATGCTTCCTGCAATCCTAGTTTTTATTCCATCGCTTACCCAGCAAGTGCGGGAGGGGTTCGCGGTGTTGGATACGCTCCCGCAGTGGTATCAGTACCTCTTGTTTATCGCCGTAACAAGTTCGTTTGGGGTGAAGGGTGCAGACAAGCTGATGAGTATGCGCGGAAAAAAGTAGTAACTCCTGCGGGTAAACCCGCCCCCACCAAAGGGCGGATCACACCTAACTTTACTTTGCAGGAGATGACCAAGAGCCAGACCGCGACCCGGCTAGGCCTCGACAACACCCCAACAGAGGAACACATCTCCTCCCTTCGGGCGTTGTGTGAAGCAGTCCTTGAGCCTACGCGCAGCCAGTTCAATGCCCCTGTGATTGTATCAAGCGGCTACCGCAGTGAGTTTCTGTGCGAGGAGATTGGCAGTAAGCCAACCAGTCAGCACTGTAAGGGGGAGGCTGTTGACTTTGAAATCATTGGGGTCGATAACCACAAGGTCGCTTCTTGGATTCAAGCCAACCTAGAGTATGACCAGTTGATACTGGAACACTATGAGTCCGGCAAACCCAACAGCGGCTGGGTGCATGTGTCCTACAAGAAGGATGGACAGAACCGCAAACAAGCCCTAACTTTCAATGGTCGCAGTTACCAGCAAGGTCTAGTTAAATGAGCCAATATGATTTCAAGATGACTATCGTGGAAGGGGATGATGGTTTCCCCGTGTTAGTGCTGGAGTTTTCTGGGCTTGCTGATATGGAAGAAGCGGAAGAACTATCAGAAGAGTTGTTTGCTATTATGTCCGGCGAAGAGCCGCAATCATACTTACACTAGAAGGTGATTGATTCCATTACTTGTTTGGGGTCTAGCAAATCATCTTGCGTTGCGCTGTAGCACTCTTTTCTAAAGTTTGGTGGCATACCATAGCGCGAGGGGAGGTAGAGTTCTGCCGACCACATACCACCAGCAAGGTCATACTCCCCATCTTGTCCAGTCATCAACACAAACATATTGATAGCAGGATTTTTTCTCATTGAAACTAATCTGCCGTTTTTGTGAACGGTTGTTTTTACATCGATGACTAAGTTATTAAATGTGAGGTCGCCCGGATCTTCACCATTGAGGGAGGAGCGGTGATAGATCTCGAAGATTTCTGTTGGGTAAACGCCTAGCATTTTGGAGAAAGCCAGTTCACCCATCGCACCTTCGTAATCAACGAAGATAGGGTCTTTGGGAGATACCCTTAGTGCATCTTCTGGAGCGACCTCACGAGCAGCAGCGTTACGGGAACGCGCTACAAAGAGGCAGAGTCTTTTCTCTGCTTCATTCAGAGTGGTGTGCATTATTGAAAAACTTTTCTTGTGACATCAGCCCCACCCCAATACGCACCATGTTATACAAAGCGCGAGGGGTCATGCCCCATACATTGTAGGAGGGGTCAACTGTATCATCTCGGACACATAGCTGCGCCGGATACTGCGGGTCGTTTGATTGTCGGATATAGATAAGAATGTTTTCTGGCACATCCATTTCTTCAAGGGCTTTCATTGCTGTCGCTGCCCTCATTTCTTTCCAACCAACTGAATCGTTTGGCATAGATGCAATCTCGCGCAGCTTGCCCTCTGCTTGGATTGCTCTTTGCTGCCATGCTGTTAGTTCATCCATAATATGTTGTCATCTTCCCGACTAATTCTTCGTAGTCCTTGAGGGTCATTCTAATCTTGTGGCCTATCTTGACCACTGCCACACTGTGCTTGCGGCATAACTTCTTCACATCTTGAGGGGGGACGGACAGTGCCGCCCCCACCTCTTCGATGGTCAGTAGCTTAGAAGGGGATGCTGTCGTCCACTGGCTTGCTACGTGCTTCTGCATTGTTACCACCTTGTTGTTTGTCGCTGAGTGAGAGGGACATGAAACTCATGTCATCTTTCTGCTTGCGCCAAGCGGCAACTCGTCTGCTACCAATCGGCCCCGTATAGTCTGGTGAGTTTGCATTCTCACCTTTGTCATTCGGGAACAAAGTTCCAACCTTCTCATAGATGTCCATAATCTTCTTGCCATCTGGCAGTGTGGACATGGTGACAACCATGTGGCTGTCTTTGCCATCATTGTTTACACGCCCTGTAAGGATCATCTTGTGGTTATCACGAGGGGGGAATACCGCCCCGCTATCTGTGTTGTCGTAAGTCTGGCTCATTACCAATCTCCTTTTACGCCTTTACTATCTGCCGCATACTTGTTGTCGTGTTCACCGAGGAACACATCGGCGTTGAATCCAAGGTGCGACAATGCCTTGGTCAGCCCATCTGTGACAGCCATCTTGGGTGCGTCTTCTGCGATGCGGTCTTTCTTATAGAAAGTCCGGCAACCAGTGAACGGCCCGAAGTTGTTGTTTGCGTTGCCATGCCAAACTGTAATGTGTGCAAGAAAAGCCACATCACCATTCGCCATAGTAATTATTTCTGTTTGAGAGTGCCAACCCCAACCCTGACCTATCGGCCCAAAGGCGCGTGTCGCCTCTCGAACCTGATACATCGGGTCAATGCTGGTGAAGGAACGTGACCCAAAGCTAACCTTCTTGAGGTATGTCGAGTCCGACTGGGACACCTTCTCCCATAGTTCCATATTGTTCGTCGGTTTGTTTGCTGCCCTCGCTGCGTTGGGGGCTAGGTTGTTCACTGTCATGCTGTTTCTCCTTTCGCACTACTGTTAGAACAAGTCTGCTGTTGCGGTATTCAATCCGCACTGCTTCATCTGGAGTGTGAAGCCACACTGAACGCCAGCCAAGCTGGTATTCATTTCCTATTAGGTGGATAAGAGGTTCTGCCTCTTCACTTATCAATGGTGATGCTGTATAATCGGTCATGCTGTTACCTCCTTTCGACAGCGGGGGCAGGGTTTCTACTCCCCTGTCCCCTATTTCTTTATGTTAATGCGTAGCGAACCACGCTTGTCTCGTTTGATACTAAGTTCATCGGTATAGACCTCGCGTTCATCTAGCCCGACCATTGCTTTCAAGTCCTTGCCAGCAGCAGCATGTTCCTTTGCTGCTTCTTTAGTGCTGATGTATTCAGCCGCTCTCACTCTGAAATAGTTGTCGCTGCTTGCGTCACGCGCCACCATATCGTCAATGGGTATTTGGTCTATGCCTATAGGGAAGTGCGGCATTGCTTGAGGGGGTTCTTCCTCACGAACAACGTGACCCCAAAACTCTTTTAGATGAACAAACATTTGCTCTAAGAACTGCTGGTCTTTTGCAACCTTCACATATTCATAGCGACCATTGCCAAAGATGTTTGCAAAATACATTGCTTTTACCCCAGAGATTTCTAGGTAAAGCTGTAGCTGTGGCATGTATCTTTCAAGCTGGCTTCGCATTGTTGAGCGGTCATTTGTGTGCTTGCACTCCAAACCATACCTCTCACCGCGCATCATAAACTCAGCGTCAAGCGTTGCCCGACACGGCACACCATTCCATTTGTAATGGTATCTCTGTTCATGCGTGGCTGCGTTAGGGTCTTTGAAGCACTCGACTTGCATGTGCTTTGAGAACCACTTGATGTTAAATTCCTCAGTCCAAACGCCAAGCTGGACAGGCAAGACATCGGACAGGTCAACACCATTCTTCAAGCCCATCTTCTCTAACCAAAGGTCGTGCCAATCACCGTCCATGATTCGCAAGGCACAACTGCCGCCGATAGATGCTTTTCTGATTTCGTTATCTCTACTCATTTGCCTTCCTTTCAATACAAATTAGGTCAGTTCGTATCAGTTTGTCCAGCATTTAATAGCCGTTCTTTTGCTTTTTCTGGTATGCGGCACAGCACCTTTGCCATGTGGCTGTTGCCCAGTTCTTTCTTGGTGCGTTCAATAGCTGCGTCACACTTCTCGATTGTCCAGCCTTGACTAGCCGGGTCGGCCTTTGATGTAGAGGGACGGTCGCCTTCTTTTACAGGTTTGGACAGCCTGTCCCACGTTGCGTTAGTCTTGTTTTGCATTGCAACGTAATCGCCATTCACCTTCCCTGCCTGCTTGGCAACAAGGGAGGGGGTGAACCAGATGCGGAAGTCATGTGCTGCAACACACCTGTCCCACACCTTTGCAAGCAAGTCGTTGAACACATCTACATTAGGTATGTCGCTGCTCAACCGAGTGTTGATTGCTCGGCGTATCTCTTCGCCATACATCTTCTTTGCGGCATCGCTTTGCTTTGCATTGTTTGGCGGCAAATACATAACCGCCATCTTCTTTACAAAGTGTTCGTGTATTAGTGCTTCACGCTGTGCGAAGTCCATGTTTACCTCCTATTGAGTCTATCATTTTTTGAACCTCTATTTTTTGTTGCTTAACGCCTTCGATTCGTTTCTTTTCTTCAACCACAGCAATCAAATGTATCTGTGATATTGCAAGACTTACATCTTCCTTTATCATTCTTTCTGCTGCAATTTTTTTGTAAGCATATAAGACTGTTGTGTGGTCTCGATCACACTTTCTTGCAATCTGAGGAAGGCTATATCCAGTGTAAATATAGCCCATGTAAAACAGAATATGTCTTGGTTTGACAAATTCATTTATTCTAGATTTGCCAAGTAATTGTTCTGGTTGAATCTTAAAATACTCACACACTGCTTTTACTAAACACTTAAAAGCAAAGCGATCAAGATTGATTTCGTCATCAAACATTTTCTTTCTCCATTAGTTCTTCTACAATTCTATCAGGCACAATTAGCACCCATTTTGGTGAGCCTTCTTCACCCTTACCCAGCTTGAACAGGGCAACATCTCGGTTCTTTAATACCGAGAATGGAGAGGGGAAGCCTTTCTCTTTGCGATACTTAACCTCGGCAATATATTCTCGACCATTCAATGTAATCACTAGGTCGCCGGAATACTCTCCACCAAGCGCGCCGGATAGGGGCTGGCGTTTGACCGCCAAGCCCCACCCCTTGAACAGTTTCACGAACCAGTTTTCGTGATACGTTCCTTTTGCTTTACTTTTGCTAGTCACTTTGCTTCTCCGTTTGTGCTTTGGTGTAACAGGGGTCGCACCATGTCTCATGCTTTACAGGGTCGGGACTAACCAGCAAGCAAACAAATTGGTGAGTTACCTCCCCACAAATGTCACACTTTGCTGGCTGTCCTTGCTTGTCTATCTTTCTCTTAGGCATGTTAAGACAACTGGGTTACGTTATATTTATCATCTTCAATGTGAGTGGCCTTCACGCTTCCTATCATTTCATTATTGACATGAAACTCATGGTTGCCAGACCTCCACATTTTCAATGCTTCCTCTTGACTGTTGGCATAGATTTCATACTCCCATGCACACTCGACATCAGCCAATACTAGAAATCTCCGTGGCTCTGACATTCCATTTCCTCCTCTGATAGATTTGTTTCTTCCCACTTGCCAATCATTCGGCTGACAAACACGCCGCGCTTGAAGGCGGGGTTGTCTTCCTCAAATAAATCGGCAAGGCGTTCAGCGTCAGTCGGTGTGCTAAGTAGCGGCCCGACATTATCTACAAGCCACTCGTAATGGCGGCGATAAAATAATGTATTCATTAGTCTTTCCAATCGTTGAGATACACCACAGCTGCGGGTGTTTCTTTAATTTTGTCAGGGTATTTGAGGTTGATTTTGTTGAGGTAAGATGCGAGGTGCATCAACTCTAATGCAGCAGCATCGCCAGCGATTCTGTCGCCGGACTCTAGTGCCTCAACATAAGCACCGATAGTTCTATTCCAGTTATGAGTCATTGCTTGTTCCCTTTCCATGAGCAATGCCAAGAGATTTTTCCGTTACCAAATCTCCAGAGGGCTGTTAAAAAAGCTGATTGTTCGTTGAATGTTTTGAACTCAAATTCATTTCGTTCATCTTCTTCATTCACTATCACGACATACATCGTTCTGCTCCCCTTCGTCTGTATAATGAATGGGAATATTTACTTTGATATGCAGCGTTGTGTTTGTGTAGCTTGATACAATGCAATGATGAGGACAATCATCAAGCCAATCTAACGCTATCCGTAGGTTTGAGTTTTCAAGTTTCATCGTTCTACTCCTTTCGATGAAGGGCGATTGACCACAGCACCCGCCCTCACTTGACGGGGGCGGGGCTGTGGACAACGCCCAGTTATTCAGCAGCCATCTTGCTTGACTGCTTCTCTTGCATCCAGTCAACAGACTGTTGCGCTTTTGCCATTGCTTTCAGCAACAGTTTGGGGCTGTCTTCCAAGCCCTTCTTCCAGCCATTGATATACTTGGCATGGTCGGGCGTTGGCTGCCGAGTGAGGCCGAGTGTGAGGGATAGTAACACTGACCCCAACTCAGCAACCAACTCCTCGAAGGCATATGATTGGCTAAAGCTTGAGCCGCCCATATCCCTGTCGAGGCGGGAGGAATGTCCCGTCCAATGCACATGCTCGTGCATCAGTGTGCTGTAATAGTTTTGTGTAGCTGTCGCATCGGAAGTATCTTTGAACTTCCACTGCGGCGGCATGTTTATGTAGTCAGCTTTCGGCACATAGAATGCTCGGTCGCCGCCCTCTCGCACATCGGCGTTGAGGGAGGTGATGAACCTGTCAGCGATTGCTTGCTGCGTTACCTCGTTGGGCTTTGCTGATGGTTCGGTGCGTTCATAGCCATCAAGCTGTTCTTCATTAAATACAGCAGACACTTTCATCGTTTGATAAAACTGTTCTTCCCCCTCTCTGTCCTCGTATGTTCCAGAGACAAAGCGGCGAACCCATCCAGTGGCTTTCTGTCCTTTCAATACTTGCTTGCCAGCAGATTGCCACTGTTTGTATGTAGCCCATTGGTTTGATTCAAAGCCGCAGCCAGCACCAAGAGCCATCAATATAAATACATTTGACCCGTTGTATTCTGCGCCAGTCACACCGTTCACTGGGAGGAAGCCACTTGAACCAGTGGTCATCCACCCCTTTTGCCAGTCTGTCCCGTGTTCATCAAGCGATTCGATGAACGTTTTCAGAATCAGATCTGCATACTCACTACCTTTCATTTTCTACTCCTTGTTTACTGGGATGTCGAACCAAGCATAATGCTCTCGTTTTAAATACCTTTTTTCGATTCCAAGACATGAATCACAAAACCCTTTCTCAATCAGGTCATCGTCATCCAATGGTTCACCGCACGTATCGCAGTATGGGATTGGTTCAAACGTATCTTCTTTTTTATTTTTCATTTTGCCTAGCCTCATGGCGTTTTGTGATGACAGCTTTTGCATCACGCAATCTTTTGAATGGCTGGCTAAGTGTCATTGTTTCACCAGTTGGGTCTACCCATGACCCGTGTATTACGTGCCATTGTGACCTGCGCTTTTCAATCTGTGCTATTTGTTTGCCATCTGCGTATCCAAGATAGCCCCTTTCATCATTGAAAAAGCCAGTGTATTTCTCGAATGTAATCATCTTTCTACTCCTTTCGATGATTGGGGTTGCCTCAACAGCGACCCTCACCCCCGGCGGGGTCGATGTTGAGAGCAACCAATTCTCCTCTCAACATTGTTGCTTCGTTTTCTAGTTCATCAATCAAATCTTCTGTGTCATATCCATTGACACGAGTCTCACCGATTTCACTGTCGTAATAGCTGCCAGCTTCTTCCAAGATAGATTCAATTCGTCCTTCGATTTCATCTAACTCGTCTTCAATCTGAGCCATGCGTTCATGCAATTCATCTTCATTCATTTCATTTCCTCCAAAAGCAATTAGCAGACTTCCACTTTTTATAAGCGGCCCATCTGTTTGGATTAAAATACAGCCTTGCTTCAGCAGTTTCTTTCATTTCATTTCCTCCAAAAGCAAACCAAGTTCATCACTCGTCGCAGCCTACGCTTACGCCATTGCCAGCGACTCAACGATTGCCGATGCAATTCATCTCGTATCAAATCTTTTCCAACAGTCATAGCAATCACCCCCCTAAATATGCGTGACATATATCGCCAACAGAGCAAGGGCGAACAGACAAAGTATTTGCGTTATGTATATGAATATCATTGCTACCTCCTACAGTAGGTATATTTATACACGGGGTTATCCCCATGTCAAGGCATGAAAAAGGGGCGACAGCGTGAGCCATCGCCCCAGAGGGTTACTAAGCCAGTTTGTTCTTTGGCTTGTAGAGATAGTCTTTGTTGGTGCAGAACACCGAGTGTATCTCCATTGCTGCCTCAAGCTGTGCTGCCCAATCGGTAGCAGCTACGTGAAGTCGTTCAGACTGACGCTCGGCTCGCATCTTCTCGATGCTGGATGCGTTGTCATCTGACAGGACGGATACGCAATCTGCGATACCATTTAATGCTCGTCCTAATTCGTAATCAGCGAAGCTGCATTCGTTATAAGCTTTTCGTGATTTAGCATAATCATTAGATTGTGCATCAACGTTTGCAAGAATTACATCAGTCCAGTATGCGACTTGGGTTTGGGTTGCTTTAGCTTTTGTATTAGACATCTATCTACTCCTTATGTCTTGGTCAGGACTGTCCCGACCTTACAAAGACCACAAGACAACATGGGGGAATGCCAGTCAAAGCAAGCGAAGCGCAGCCCAGACAACCTTTGTGTGAGGCCGTAGGCCGAGCCGACCGATAGGGAGGGGACAGAAAGTTGTCCCTTTGACTGGGAGGCGACCATGTTGCATTGTAGGGCTTTGTTGGTTGGGTCAGTCATGCAGCAAGACTTGGAGTAGGTAGATAATGCAAAAGCGGCAACCCAGACGCAACGCATTGGACTGCATTATTGCAAAGGGTGTTGCATAATTGCAGCTTGATTTTACTTGACGAACCCTCTTAAACTCCGCTTAGCGGGTCAACGAATAGGTAAATTATGGGTAACGCAGTTAAGAATCCTGAGACTGGTCTGACAGCCAAGCAAGAAGCGTTAGTTGAACACCTCGTAGCAAATGGCGGGACTGTGAAAGACGCCGCTCATGTGGCTGGCTATGCTGATGGTGACTCAGGAAGGGTAAGTGCTTCCAAAGCTTTAGCCCTCCCCCATGTCCAGTCGTATATGATGGAACGCATGCGACAGGAGTTGGGCGTTAAAGCGACACTAGCCGCCCACCAAGTAGCCCGTCTCGCCATCAACGCCAAGTCTGAGTATGTCCAGCTGGAAGCAAGCCGAGATATACTGGACAGGGCGGGTCTCAAAGCCCCTGAAAAGCATATGCACCTGCACGCTGGCGATATTAAGGTAGAGATTGACTTGGGCTGACGGGGTAGGGGGAAAAACGGGACACGGTAATGTTGCAAGTGGACCCATACAAACATTTTTCCTTCTCAAGGCTCGTTAAAAAAGGTAACATCTCCCAATGAGTGAACTATTAAACAAAGCCTATAACACGACCGATGTTGCCCTTATGGAGAATGGGCGGCTTACTCAGGACGATGTTCCTTATGAACTGCTGCGTTATCTCTCTGAAGGCATGCGACTTCGGGTTGGGTCGGAGTTCTTAAGAGATGGTTTATTCCCCTTCCCCCTTCCAGAATATTTTAACAACGCAAAGCTTGATGGTAATCGTGTAGTTTACGAAGATATTATCGACATTGAGTTGCTTGAGTCTGATGGTGATGCTGGTGACATCCCTGAGATCGAATATGAAGATGATCCCTTCTTGGAGGCTGGCGCAGTATCGACTAGGCGAAAAGAACGCTTGGAGGGGGAATTGAAAAATATTTTTTCTGAGGGGGGTCTTTATGAGCGTGATCGCACTAGAGGTGTAACGCCACCCCTGCAAGAGATGAACATTCCTGAACAGGTCAAACAAGACCCGCTCGGTGCAGACTTTACTGGACAGATGAGGCCGGTAGATGAGTAAGAAGACGCGCGCTGGTATTAAGAACCTCAAGTGCAATAAACCGAAACGAACTCCTAGCCACCCAAAGAAGTCGCACGTTGTGAAGGCTTGCGAGGGAGGGAAGGAAAAGATTATCCGTTTTGGTGAGCAGGGTGCTTCTACTGCTGGCAAGCCGAAGGCTGGAGAGTCAGCGCGCATGAAAGCAAAGCGGCGTAGCTTCAAAGCGCGTCACAGAAAAAATATTGCCAAAGGCAAGATGTCTGCGGCATACTGGGCTAACAAGGTTAAATGGTGATTGATATGCCTCAAGTTGGTAAAAAGAAGTTCCCCTATACTCCTGCTGGTATTCGCAAGGCTAAAGAAGCTGCGAAGAAGGAGAAAAAGGATAAGAAGTCTATGTTGAAAGGATATGGTAAATGAGCAAGCTTTATAAAATTGATGGTTCGGAATACATCAGCAAAGATTATTTCGTTCTTCCTGATGGTCGCCCCCACTCAGGCAAGTCGTTCACCACTGATAGTGTTCGTCTCTTCACGGAAGAGGAACTTACTGATCGCGGCGTGAAGGCAGTAGCCCATGTGCCGGAGAAGCGCGTTCAAAAAGTAAAAACAAAAAACACCCCCACCTCCTTGCGTAAGTTGAAGGAAGAAGAGAATGGCGGTTAATGAAGCCGGAAACTACACCAAGCCGGGGATGCGTAAGAATCTTTTCGAGAAGATTAAACGCGGTGGCAAAGGTGGCTCACCGGGGCAATGGTCTGCACGCAAGGCTCAGATGCTCGCGCGTCAATACAAGGCTCGTGGTGGAGGCTATACTAGCTAATGAAAGCCCCGCAAAAATCTCTTCGCGCTTGGACAAAACAGAAGTGGCGGACTAAATCAGGCAAGCCTAGCACCCAAGGGCCGAAGGCTACTGGTGAACGCTACTTGCCAGAGAAGGCAATCAAAAGCTTGAGCGATGAAGAGTATGCTCGCACCACCGCAAAGAAACGTGCGGCTCGTCGTGCTGGCAAGCAGTTCTCAAAACAACCGAAAGGTATTGCTGAAAAGACGCGGAAACATCGTCGTGTCTAAGCAAGAAACTCGCAAGCTTCGGAGAAAAGCAATCAAGATGCAGAACAATAGTTCGCGCAAGATGCACTTTTCAGAAGCTATGCAGGAGGTAAGGAAGGTAACAAATGAGTTTTCTACACGCAATTAGTGAGCAAGAGCGTCGAGTCTTACGCAACATAGTTAAGAAGGTTCACCTCAAGCATCACCCCCAAGAGTTCTGCACTGACTATGAAGCTGACAAGCTTATCTCGATTATCGCTCCTGATGTAGTTGAGCGTCTAATCAAAGTCGGCGTGGATCATAAAATTGACGAACTTTAAGTATAAGCCGGATGGCGATGTCCTGAAGGAGTTTATGAAAGATGATACTTTCTTTCGTGGTATTCGCGGCCCTGTTGGTTCTGGTAAGTCTGTGGGCTGCTGCGTTGAAGTATTTCGCAGGGCATTAGCACAGCAAAAGAATGATGATGGCATACGCCGTTCTCGCTGGGCTATCATTCGTAACACCAACCCACAGCTAAGAACTACGACTATTAAGACTTGGCTTGACTGGTTTCCCGAAGACCAGTGGGGAAGATTTCAATGGTCAGTCCCCTATACGCATCACATCAAGCAAGGCGACCTAGACCTTGAGGTTATCTTTCTTGCTCTCGATAGACCAGAGGATGTAAAGAAACTTTTGTCATTGGAGTTGACTGGCATTTGGATTAACGAGGCGAGGGAATTGCCTAAGTCAATTATTGATGCCTGCACCATGCGTGTTGGTCGTTTCCCCTCTATGCGAGATGGAGGCCCCACATGGACTGGCGTGATTGCTGATACCAATGCCCCAGAAGAAGACCATTGGTGGCCTATTATGTCTGGCGAAGTTCCTGTCCCTGACCATATTTCTGCTGATGAAGCGCGTATGATGGTGAAGCCGGACAACTGGAGTTTCTACACACAGCCTGCGGGAATGGTAGAAGAGAAAGATAAAGAAGGCTCTATCCAAGATTATGTGCCAAACAAACAGGCAGAGAATCAAAAGAACATGATGAAGAGCTACTACCCCAACCTTATCAGGGGTAAGACTAAAAGCTGGATTGATGTCTATGTTATGAATAAGCTAGGACAGATAAATGATGGGAAGCCAGTATATCAAATGTTTGCACCAGACTTACACATCGCTAAAGAAGAAATACCTGTCGCTGCTGGAGTTCCGGTCTTTATTGGTCTTGACTTTGGGCTTACTCCTGCTGCTGTGTTTGGTCAGCGTGTTCGTGGTCGTTGGTTGATACTTCAAGAGATTGTTGCTTTTGACATGGGCATTGTGCGGTTTGCAGAGTTACTTAGGCAGGAGATTGCCACACGCTATAGTGGGTGTGAGGTAAATATTATTGGTGACCCTGCTGGTGACTTCCGCGCGCAAACGGATGAAAGCACTCCGTTCCAAGTGCTTCGGGGTGCTGGTCTTACTGCGCGTCCAGCACAATCCAACGATGTTTCCTTGCGTATTGAGGCTGTGGCTGGCACACTAAACCGTTTGGTTGAGGGCAAGTCGGGTATCTTAATAGACCCGCGATGCAAAGAGTTGATCAAAGGTTTTGATGGTGGCTATGGGTATCGGCGTATGCAAGTGTCCGGCGAACGTTACGATGATAAGCCCGATAAGAATAGGTTCTCTCATATACATGATGCTTTACAATACTTAATGCTTGGTGGTGGTGAAGGCCGTGAAGTCCTCGGAAATAACAAGACCGCTAAACCGTTTACTATGAAGCGGGACTTTGATATATTTACACGGAAACCCAAGCAAGCGAAACAAAGTTTTTGGAATAGGATGAAGTAATGGGCAGACCTACTCAATTAGATGCACAGCGCAGAGAGGCTAGTAGGCAAAGACGCATGAAAGAGTATAATCTTGGTGCTGGCTTAGATCCAAGAACAAAAGAGCTTACTGATAAACTTTATCAACCCACTAGATTTACAACTATGAGCAGGCGAGGTGGCAACACCGAAGAAAGCTTAAACAAAGCCGCATATCAAAAGAATGTAAGTTTTATTCAAAAATACTCTGTTCCGGAAACTATGTTTGCCGAAGCTGCTGCTGCTGGTGTTGACCCAAGAACCATTGAGGCATTAAGAAAACAATCTGACAAAGCTAGGGCGGATGCCTTAAAAATACGCAGTAAGTCTCGCTCACCGGGAATGGTTGGCGCAGTGTATGGCGGCAGATTAAAAAATATTGGATCTACTGTTGGTTTGATTGCCGAGGACTTGCGCGGACAACTTAAGTCTGATGTCCAAAAGCAACCTGAGTTTCAAGAAATTCGTCGCCGCAGAGAAAAGGCAGTAGAGCAAGCTACTGTTGGTATGCGGCGTAAACGAGGCAAGGCATCATTATTGTCCGGCGAAGCTGGCGGTGCTGGCTTCTTTCAAAGGTATTTTACATAATGGCATTTGACAACGCTATAAGGGCATATAGAAAAAGGCAGTCGTTTCTTAGGGATGTTCGCGCCGCTGGGGTTGATCCACGCACTATTGAGTATTACGAAACTGCTCGTAAAGAAGCTTCGGCTGCACAAATGCGCTATCAATCTACATTAAGAAAAAAGAAACGTGGCATCGGTGGTGCTTTCAGAAAACTTGGTGGCGGCGGTAGCATTGAAAAATATCGTGATCTTGCACAAAAAGCGAGACTTGAAGTTGAAGACTTAAAAAAGGGTTTGTTAAGCGATGTTAAAAAGCAAGGTGAACTTCAAGCAATACGGCGTAAGCGTAAATCTACTGTAGAAGAAACTATTGCTGGTATGACACGCAAGCGCGGTAAAGCTTCTCTTATATCTAGCCCTGCTGGTGGTGCTGGATTTTTTCAAAGGTATTTTGGATAATGGACAAAACAGCTAAACATTACATCAAGAAGTATGAGACTGCGCGAACTCAACGCACTCCCTTTGAAGATCTTTTCCAAGAGTGTTACGACTATGCTCTCCCCCAGCGTGAAGGCTTTTACTTCAATGCGCCGGGTCAACGCCGTGATGACCGAATCTTTGACGAGACTGCGGTAGTTGGCGTTCAAGAGTTTGCCTCTCGTTTGCAGTCTGGGCTTGTTCCCAACTTCGCTCGTTGGTCTGACTTGGTTGCTGGCTCGGAAGTTCCCGCAGAAGAAGCAGATGAAATCAACAACAGCCTTGATGAAGTCACAGAGTATATCTTTGAGATTCTTGCAAACAGTAACTTTGCACAAGAGGTGCATGAGTCATTCATGGACTTGGCTGTCGGAACTGGCTGCTTGCTGGTTGAAGAGGGCGATGCAGTAAACCCAATCCGTTTCAGTGCTATCCCTCTTCCTAAGGTCGTTCTTGAGAATGGCCCCGATGACCGCATTGACCATGTATATCGTGAGCGTGAGATTCGCCATAACGACATAAAGATTGTTTACCCCAAAGCAAAACTCTCCCCCAAGATGCAGGATATGATTAACCGCAAGGGTGACGAGAAGTGCAAGGTTCTTGAGGTTATATGTCGCCTGTATGACAAACCCAACCAAGAGCGTTACGGCTACTACGCCATTGATAAAACTCATGGCGAGTTAATCTTTGAAGACACCTTTGAAGGCGTGGGCAGCAACCCGTTCGTTTGCTTCCGCTGGTCTAAAGCTGCTGGCGAAGTATATGGTCGCGGCCCATTGGTAAACGCTCTGTCTGCAATTAAGACAACCAACCTTACAATCCAGCTTGTATTGGAAAATGCACAGATGGCTATCTCTGGTATTTACCAGATGGATGATGATGGGATTATCAATGTCGATACGATCAATCTTGTGCCGGGGACTGTCATTCCTAAAGCACCCGGCTCAAATGGGTTACAACCTGTTGCGGCAGCCGGAAGCTTTGATGTTGCCAATCTTGTTCTTAACGACATGCGGATGAACATTAAGCGCGCATTGTATAATGATATGCTCGGTGATCCGAACCGGACACCCGCCACGGCTACCGAAATTGCAGAACGCATGGCTGACTTGAGCCGCCGTATTGGTTCTGCCTTTGGTCGCTTGCAAGCAGAGATGGTTCAGCCCATTCTGCAACGTGTAGTTTACATTCTGCGTAAGCAGGGTCGCATTGATCTCCCAACAGTTAATGGTCGTGAAGTAAAAATTCGGAGTGTATCTCCCTTGGCGCAAGCCCAGTCTAATCAGGACATCACAACTGTTGCGAGATTCCTTGAGGTAGTTGGTGCAAACTTCGGGCCGGAGATGGTCAACTTGCTTATCGACTCAGAAGAGACAGCGGTTTACTTGGCTAAGAAGTTTGGCGTTCCTGATAACCTAATCAGAGACGAAGCCGAGCGTGAACAGATTCAACAGATGCAACAAATGATAGCGCAGATGCAGGCGCAGCAACAAGGCGGTGGTGTGGTATAGATGTCACATATTGGAGTAGATGGTTTTCCTCGACCACAAAAAGAGGACGAAAAGATTTCTATGGATATTAAAGCCTTGCTGGGAACTCCGGCAGGCAAAGAGGTTCTTCGTTATCTCCGCTCTATTACATTGGATGCGGTAGCTGGCGGGGGCATTAGCGATGGCGAACTCCGTCACTTGGAGGGTCAACGCTTTATAGTCGCGCTAATTGAACGGCGCATTAACCATGCAGAAAAGGTAGAAAGTAAATGAGTGAAGCAACAGATAATGTGGAAGCGCAAGCCGAAGCACCTGAAGCCGTAACAACTGAGGTAGCAGACAGCCGCCCTGAGTGGCTTCCTGAAAAATTTAAGTCTCCAGAAGATTTGGTAACTTCTTATTCCTCCCTAGAGAGCAAGCTAGGTAAGGGGCAAGATGAGTTGCGCGAATCTATTATGGGTGAAATTGAGCAAGAGGCTTTTGCTAATCGCCCTGAATCATCTGGTGACTACACCCTTCCAGAGGGTGCTGACGAACTGGCAGATGATCCTAATGTAGATTGGTGGGCAAACTTTGCTTGGGAGAACGGTTTCTCTCAGGATGAGTTTAACGAAGGTTTGGCTCGTATGATGCCTGACCAGCCCGACCTTGACGCTGAGTCCGCCAAGCTGGGTGACAACGCCGAGGCTCGTATTGAGGCTGTGGCACTGTGGTCGCAAAAGAATGTCCCTACTGAATTGAGTGGTGAGATTATGCGTCTTGGTGAAACTGCCGAGGGTATTGAACTCCTCGAGCATTTCATGGGTGCAATGTCTGACACTTCTGTTAGTGGCGATATTACTGCCCCGACAGTTCTCGACAAGGCTGAGTTGGAGTCTATGATGAAAGACCCGCGCTACTGGGATAACACTCGACGCGATGCAGCTTTTGTCAAGCAAGTTGACGAAGGCTTCGCTAAACTTTATAAATAAGTAATACACGAGACCCCTCCTAAACACCGTCCCTCTTTCGATTGGGGCGGTGTTTTTTATATTGCTAAAATACATTGTTTCGGGCATTATTCTTTTGTTAGAGGCCCGATGATACGCGGATAGCCCGGAAACGGATAACTAGATGATGCAACGCACGGACAACCATTCCTGACATTGTAACTGAAACTTCTAAACTGGAGAATGAAAATGGCTAATACTATTGATCAAGCCTTCATCACGCAGTTTGAATCTGATGTTCATTTGGCGTATCAGCGTATGGGGTCTAAACTCCGTAACACTGTCCGTCAGGTTAATGGCGTAACGGGTTCTACTGTTAAATTTCAAAAAATTGGTAAAGGTGCTGCTAACACCAAGTCTCGTAACGGCGATGTTACTGGCATGGAAGTCGCACACACCAACGTATCAGCAACGCTGACCGATCACTACGCACCTGAGTATATCGACAAGCTGGACGAACTGAAAACCAACATTGACGAACGTCAAGCTGTTGCTCAGTCGGCTGCTTATGCTCTGGGTCGTAAGACTGACGAGTTGATTGTTGCTGCTCTCGACGCTGGCGCAAACAGCACTCAGATTGCTGACACTTCTGGCGCGCTGGTTAAAGGCGACTTGCTGACCCTGTTTGAAACAATGGGTTCTGCTGACATTCCGGAAGATGGCAACCGCTATCTTGCAATGTCTCCTGCTGGTTACGCTGACCTGTTCAGCATCAACGAGTTCGCATCTAGCGATTTTGTTGGCGACCAAAACCTCCCGTTTGCTGGCGGCATGACAATGAAAGAGTTCTTGGGCTTCAAGATCTTCTCAACGTCTGCTGTTGCTGGCGGTAAGAACTTTGCCTACCATAGCTCTGCTATTGGTCTGGGTGTTGGTTCTGATGTTCAAACCGAAGTGAACTATGTGCCGCAGAAAGTGGCTCACTTGGTCACTGCTCACATGAGCATGGGTGCTATCGGTATCGACGATAACGGCATCTACGAAGTTCTGGACAACAACTAAGTCTGGTAGGGGAGCGGTGGGAAACTGCTGCTCCCCCCTTTCTTGACGAGGTAAGTATGACATCCACAGTAGCTAACAGTGCTATCGACATTTGTTCACGGGCTTTGATCCTTATTGGGGCAGAGCCTATTACTTCGTTTGAAGACAATACAACAGAGGCACTGGTCGCTGTTAATATGTATGAAGACGTAGCGCAAGCTAGTCTCTGCAACACACGCTGGCGTTTTGCTACTGAGCAAGCGCAGCTTAGTCGTTTATCAGATGAGCCGACTGGACGCTTTGATGCGGCCTATCAGCTTCCATCTAACCTTTTGATGCTTAACGCCGTTACTGTAAATGATAACAATACGAACCATACAATCTACGGCGACAAGGTATTTACCAACACCTCAGACCAAGATCAGGTTATTGCTGATTACATCTATCGTGCAGATGAGTCTGATTGGCCTTCCTACTTTACACTTGCTGTCGAGTATTCCCTTGCTGCCATCTTTGCAAGTTCTATTGCTCGGAACGAGGGTCTGACACAGATTATGGAAATCAAGGCAAACAACCTTATGGCAAAAGCCCGTAACCTTGACAGCCAGCAGAACACGACACGCAAACTTACGACTTCGAGGTTTATCACTGAAAGGCTGTCATAATGGCGAAGATTAAGATTCCGCTTCACAGCTTTCAGTTTGGCGAACTTAGCCCATCCTTTACATCCCGTGTGGACGCTGCTGTGTATCAGGCTGGCGCGCAGAAGGTGCGTAACTTTATTATCATCAATGAGGGTGGTGTAAAGAAACGCGCTGGTGGTGAGTTCATCTATCAGTTTAGCGATACTGTAACTCCTGCAAACGAGTTAGAGATTCGCATTGAGCCGTTTATCTTTTCGGATGACGAGCGGTATATCTTTTGCTTCAAGAACAACGCTCTCGACATTTTCTTTATCAACCCGACTACTGGTGAAGTTGATACCACACCTGTCAGCCTGTCTGGCTCTAGCAGTTGCCCGTGGACAACGGCAAAGCTAAAAGAAATTACAATGGCCTCCTCTGGCGATGTAACAATCATCTGCCATGAAACCTTCCCCCCTCGTCTTATTCGCCGGACTGGGTTGAAGACCTTTGTCTCTGAGGTGTTTGAGTTTGAGGACAATGGTAATGATGATTCTCCAACACACCCCTACTACAAATTTCAAAAGGGTGGTGTTACACTAGACCCTGCGGCTACGTCCGGCACGAATGTTCTTGTAACTGCAAGCAGTAGTTACTTTGTATCAGGTCACGTTGGTTCGTATCTGCTAATTGGTAATACGCCTTGTGAGATAAAAACATATGTTAGCGCAACTCAAGTTAGGGTGGACATTACTGGCACGATACTTCGTCGCCTTGCGCCAGATTCTATTGAGGTGTTTGCTGGCACTAGTGCTGTTCAAGTTACTATGCCTCTTCACGGTATGGGTGTTGGTGACGTTTTTGTTATTGATCGCGTGGGGGCTTTGGGAGGTCTTAACGCCTCTCACATGGAGGGAACAAAAACTGTAAGCAAGGTTATTGACCTTAATACATTTGAATACACTGCTGGGTCTAATGCCTCTTCTTCTGCCATCGGTGGCGGTTCTGTTGAAATCTCAAGCGGTGCTGCTACCCCAGAGTGGTATGAGCAGTCTTACTCTGCTGTTCGCGGCTACCCTGCTGCTGTAACATTCCACGAAGGTCGCCTGTGGTTTGCTGGCACGACAGCACAGCCCGGTCATGTCTGGGCTTCCAAGTCTGCCAACTTCTTTAACTTCGACATAGGCACGGGGGCGGACAGTGATGCCATTGATCTTAACTCTAACTTTGGTGAGTTCTCTCATATTCGTCATCTTGTGGTTAATCGTGACCTACAGATATTCTCTGCTTCTTCTGAGTCATTCATTCCTGCTTTCACTGATAGGCCTGTTACCCCTGCAAACGCCATAATCAAGCGTCAAACACCCTACGGATCGTCGTATATGCGACCACAGCCCTTTGATGGTGCAACCCTCTATACGCAAGCCTCTGGCAAGATGCTGGGGTCTTATGTGTATAGTGAAGTGGAGCAAGCCTACAACACAGAGAATGTGTCTGTGACTGCTACCCATCTGATGCGTTCTCCCATCCAGTCTGCAAGTATTAAAGGTGGCTTTGACCGGGCTGAGTCATACTGCTTCCTGATTAACAATGATGGCACTATGTCTGTCTTCTACTCCTCTCGCGGCGATCAACGCGCTGGGTGGATGCTGTGGGATACATCGGGCAAGTTCCACAGTGTTTGCGCTGTTGACCGCAATGTGTATTCCATTGCTGTTCGGGATCAGGGCGATGGCACTAATCGTTACTACCTTGAGAAGTTTAACGAAGAGATGCCGATGGATTACTGCGATGAGTTCACTGGCACTGCTGGTGTGTTTGATGTTAGCAGCCAGTTCTCTGATGGTGCTGTGGTTCGCGTGGTTAGCGGCACAGATTACATTGGCGAGTTTACTGTGGCCTCTGGGGAGGTTGATGTATCTAGCGTTAAGGAAATTACGACAGCTTACATTGGTTATCAATTCACCCCCATCCTACAGACAATGCCTATTGATGCGCTGATGGGTGGCGGCCCGATGACTGCTGCGCCGCGCAAGATTGATATGGTTACTCTTGATTTGCAGGATACTTTGTCTGCATCGGTCAATAGTAAGGATATGATTATCAGGAATGTAAACGATGATTTCTCTTTGGATAGGTCTAAGTTTACTGGTAGAAAAGAGTTTAGGTTAATTGGTATTTCAAAAGACCCGTCTGTTACAGTTAGTCAGTCTGTTCCTTTTGATTTACAACTAAATGGTATGGTTATTGAGGTGACTTTCTAATGGCTTGGCAATTAGCATTAGCAGTAGGTTCTGGCATTGCCAGTTATGGCGCAAGCAAACGCGCTGCGCGAGAAGCAAAACGGCAAGCAGAGCGTCAGGCCGCAGCAATCCTGCGCCAGCGATTTGCTGTTGAAGAGTTGGCAACTCAACAGCATGTAGATCGCATGGAATCTTTCCGTGATTTGGTAAATACCAACAATGCCTATGCTGCTTATATGGGGCGTTCTGATCGCAGCATCCAAGCTTTGCGTAAAGAAGAAGGCAGAAAATATGGTCGTGATGTTGATCGTATTAAAGAGCAGTCTCGCAGGGAAATACAGAAACTTCGTGATGAGGCTCAAGCTGTTCGAGAGCAGGGTAGGGTTACAAGCAGACAGTATAAAAATGCTGCCAATGCTACTTTGTTTAACACTGCTGTTTCTGCCGCGACTATGCTTGGTAAAACGCCGAGCAATGAAACTACATTGGTTGGTAGGACTACAGACGGTCTTACAGATAAAGGTTAATAATGGTTGTTGAAATTAAAAGAACTCCTTCGGGTCGATCATTTTTAAACAAACCAGTAGGCGTTACGAAAGTTACTACTGGCGCAGAAAAAGTGTATGCCCAGCAAGCCGAGATACTTTCCGGCGTTGGTGAGTTTGCTTTTGAACTAGCAAAAGAAGATCAAATTACTCGCGGCAAGGAGTATGCCAATACTGCTCGTGTGCGTGACGAGAATGGAAAGCTTGATTACAAAGCCCTCCCCTTTGATCTTGGTAGGTATGGTCAAGCTGCTGCTAATGAAATTTTATCTGACCGCTACATGATTGCGCTTCAAGATGACATGGCAACTGCGGCAACAAAAATCTCTGAAACATCTGATGGAGACCCCACAAAGTTTGAAACAGCTTTTTCTGATTGGGCAAAACAGCGCGCAAAGTTAATTGAAGGAACTGGCGGCACAGATATTATTGCCCCGTTTATTGATAGTGCCTACACCTTTCAAAAAGAGTTTGTGAATGATCTTGTTATTAAACGTTTGGAGGCTGAGAAAAAAGCTACCAATGCAACTTACAGTCTAAATATGAGGCGGCAGTCAAACGACCTTAAAGGCGCGTTGATTGCTGGCGAATATGAGGATGCGTCTAATATTTTTAATGCGGCTATATTGCAAAACAACAGCCTTTATGAAAAAGAAATTATTAGTTTAGATAGTCGCAATAAAGCTGAAACAGAAATTTTAAGATCAAGATTTGATGGTCTGGTAGATTCTAGGTTTGCAGAAGTAGATCCTAAATTCAAACAAGCTTTAGCAATAGAGTTACGAGGTGGTTTAACGCCGTTTAATATTTTGGAAAAAAATTCAGATATTAAGGAAGCCTATGATAGTTTAAGCGCTTCAGCGAGGTCTGAGGCTGTTGGTTTTCTTTCAAAAACCGCGACTCAACAAGAAAAATTCTTTGAGGCAAACAAAGAAAACGTTCAATCTATACGCAAGGTTGGTATGGGGATTGCTACTGGCAAGGACGTTTCTGCTTACCTTCAAGCTGCAACATTTGAAAATGCAAGCGGTGAAACAGAAGTTATTGGTAATGGTTTTGATATTTTACGATCAGTTGAAAGCATGGAGGCTGCTTCTGGTTTTATGCGACAAGCGGGACATCTTGAGCCAGAGTTTTCCGGCATTGTTAAAAACGTGATAAGTGGGGTTGATTATGGTGACTCTAATCAAGCTATTTTAAGCACGGCATTAAACGCAATAGAATCTGATCAAATGGCTAATGGCAGAAGTGTTTTGCGTGATGATATGGGCTTGGATACAACAGATATTTTGAAGATAAATTATCTTCGTGAGGCTCAACGAGATGGGCCGACTGCATTTGAAAATGCTTTAAACATTCTATCAACAAGCAAGGTTAGATATGAAACTGTTAAAGAAAATCTTGGAGAAAGTTTTAAGGCAAAAACCCTTTTAGGCTTAGCTGATGAAGTTGCTGATAAAATGGGCATTTCAAAAGAATTAAAACCAGAGCTAAGAAACACAATAGTTGACTCTCTTGTCTTGCATGGAAGCTTTAGTAAAGCATCAGACGCAGTAAATGAGGTTGTAGAGCAACTTTACTCCGAGTCAGATTACGTTGAAGGCATGACAAAGTTTGCGCCAGAAAAACGAATCCCAGAGTTGGCTGTCACAAAAGACCATCGCTATAATTTTCTAACCTATGCAATGGAAACATTTAAGGGCGACAGAAACTATGGGACTGAAATCTTTGGCAGGGATGAAGACGGTTTAAGAAATCCTTTGGATGAAGTAATTAACAAAAAGCTTTCCTTGTCCTTATCAAGAAATCTAACAAGAGATGACATAACTCTTGTTGCCAATCAAAATTTATCTGATGAAAAGCGAACAGTTTACTTTATTAAAGATAAAAAAACTGGATTGAATGTCACTGATCGCAGAGGACATAACGTGGTAATAGATACAAAAGAGTTAGACAATCTTGTTAAAGCGGAAAAGGCAAGAGACGAAGATTATAATAATCGTTATACTGCTGGGTCTGATGAATTTGAAATCTTTATGCGAGGAATGTTCGGCCCATTTACTCGTCTTAGTGGCGGGTTCTTAAAAGAAACCGCTATTCGATTGCATACACAAGGCAGGGATTTTGAACTTCCAGCAACGGGACTTACTCAAACCTACTCACCAGTTATTGAAAAAATGATTTCTAGCGACTAAGGATTTGTTGTGAGAGAAAACTATATAAAAAGTTTTGGCAAAGATGCTTACACGCTTAAAAAAGAGCCTACATTTGGCGAAAGTTTTCGTGCTGCATTTGGGTATCAATACTCCCCATTGGTGTCCGCTGCTCAAGAACAAATAATTTTTGGCAGTGCTGATCGTATTCCGGGATTCAATCCTGTTGAGGATATGGATGGATATGATGGCTTTGAAGAGGAGTTTAGCCGCGCTAAGAATCAGGGTCATCTCGACTTTATTAAGCAGTCTATTGACAAGAACCGTCAAAACCGCGCGGTGCTTTCTGAGACAGATTTCTTTTCTGGAGCGTTGGTCGCTGGTTTTGTTGACCCGCTCAATCTAGCTTTTGCCTTACCTGTTATGGGTCAGCTTGGCATGATCGCAAAGGGTGGGATGGGTATTAAGCAAGCTGCTGCTGCTAGTGCTAGAGGTGGTTTGGCTGTTGGTCTAACAGCAGAGGCTGTTCGCGCGCCGTTTGATCCATTAAATACAGAAGGTGAAACTGCCCTCAACCTTTTGACAACCACAGCCTTTAGCAGTTTACTTGGCACAGTGCCTAGTGCAGCAAGAAGTGTTTCTGGTTCTTATACAAAATCTGCTGGAAAACTTCGTGATCTTGCTAGGGGCGAAATTGGTGACGAAATTGATGGCATCAAAGTTGTCGAAACTGAAAAAGCCGATGTGACTATTAAGTCACAAAAAACAAACATTACAATCAATCGCACAAACGTAGAAAAAGAGTTTGATAAGAAGGCTTGGACAAATACGTCCGACACTCCGAAAGGTGTAGTGCCATTGCCTGAAAATGCTTTTAATACAGCCAAAGAGTATGGTGACTTTTTAATTCATGTTGCCGCTGTAAGAAAAACAGTTAAGCGTGAAAAGGGTGAGTCTCAAGCGCTTTATACTAATCGTATAAACCAAGAGGCATTAGACAGAACTTACTCTGGGTATGGGCTAAAAGAAACACCATTCACAAATAGCATTTGGATGAGGCTTATTCCCTCCCCCGGCAAAACAATTTTGTTAGACCCTGATGTGCCAAACTGGGTAAAACGCACCTATCAGCTTATGGAGGGCAATGGTGCTATGGCTATGGAGCGTAACGTTGCTGGTAAGGGAACGCAATCTATCCGACAGCGCATACCAGTTTATACAGTTCGCGCTAGGTCTTTGATTGAATCTGTTCGGCGGGAATGGACAAAACAATTTAAGGGGCGTGAATCTACCCTGCAAATTAGTGGTCAGAATCTTGATGACCCCAGAACAATGATTGGCGCAAAGGGTAAGTTTAACGAGTGGTTTGAAAATACAGTTGACCGCTTTATTGAAGCCAGTGACCCGCGCAAACGTGAAAAACTTTATGCGTCCGCTACTGATGCCGAGAAAAAAGCATTTGAGTTTGTTCGCACTTGGTATGATGACTTCTTGGAGAGTAGTCAGGATGTTGGGCTGCTTCGCAACGTCAAAAATATTGATGCGTTTCTCGCAAAATCTAAGCTAGATTTAGAGGCTCTTCGGATGCGCCAACAGGAACTTGATCTTGCTGCACCAAAAGATAAAGATGCAGATATGTCAGCCAAGCTTTCCCAACAAGCAGATGAACTTGAACGAGACATTAAATACTATGAGGGCTACAAAAAATACTATGCTGGTTCTCGCAGTGATTATGTTTTTCCTATTTATTATGACAAGCAGCTTCTATCAACCGACACGGGTGCTAGAGAAAAGCTAACAGACATTTTTGAAAAGCACCTTCTTGGTGAGTCGTTTTTGTGGGATGCAAACAATGATGTGTGGGTTGCTAAAGGGCCGGACTTTAATGCGCGTGAACGTGCAGAGCAGATGCTTGCAAACATTCTGGAAGAAAATCCTGATGATTTAATGACAACCTCTGCTTCTCCTGTTGGCGGAAAACACTTGCGTCATCGTGTTCTGGACATTCCAGAGCATGAGGTAAAAGATTTTATTATTAAAACCGAAGCTGTGTTTTATACCTATGCCCAAAAAATGGGGCGTAGGATTGAGTGGCAGCGTAACTTTGGTGATGAGCGTATTGACTCTATTTTAAATAGACTTGAGTCAGATATGCGCGCAAACAATGTCGCTGAACCTAAGATAGCTAAAGTTCGCGCAGCCATGCTAGGAGATTACGAGCGTGTAATGGGGCAACATATTCGTGACCCTGATCGCCTTGATAATCAAATTGCTCGTGGCATTAAAGAAACTGCTGGTATTACTTATCTTCACTCCGCTGGTTTATCTAGTATTACAGATACAGCTATGTTGGTTTTTGAGCGTGGATTCAAAAACACCTTGCTGCCGTTGATTGACAAAGATGCTCGCGCCGTATTTATGAAAGCTGCTCGTGATATTGATGCTACTGTCGATCAAACGGGTTTAATGCAAGGGTTGATGCAAGACAGATACATTGGTGATTCTATCCGTGGAATCCAACCAAATGCTGTAGAGCGTATATTTAATCCTATAACAAATGTTTTTTATAACATCCCCCTTGTCGGTAATAATCTGGGAATGGTAACTCGATACGGCAAGATTGTTGATGGCGTGTTGCGTCAATCGGAACTAATTAGAATGTCTCGTGCAGTTGCTAACAATAGCGCAAAAGCAACTGATGTTGAGTATCTTGCTCGTTATGGCATTGATGAAGCAACGGCAAAACGAATTGCAAATCTTGAGGGTGCTTGGGAGGTAGATCCTAGCGGTAAGTTTTATTATGCAAATAAAGATAAGTGGCCTAAAGAAACTAAGGCAGACCGCGACTTACTGCTAACTTGGGATACTGCAATGAATAGTGGTGTTGGGAACACTATTATGCACGCAACTTCTTTTGACAAACCCCTTATTGTAGATGGCCTGACTTATGTTAGGTGGTATCCGTGGATGGAAAGCCTTACTTTTGGTAAACTGAAACCAGACCCTCGCGCATCTACCAAAAATATACCTATGGCACGGCTCGAAAGCGGTATGCTTTCTTTCCCATTCCAGTTTATGAACTTTACGCTTGCCGCAACTAATCGGATTACAGCACAAGTATTTGATCCATCTCGTCAGTATAGGCTGCAAGGGGCAATGGCTTTATTTGGAATGTCATACTTGTCTTTGCAATTAAAGAAGCCTGATTGGTGGTTTGAAAGCAAAGGAAATACAGAGTTAATGATGCGTGTTGCTGACCACTCTGGCATCTTTGGCGTTTACTCTGATTTGTTCTACATGGGATTGCATGGTGCTATTGGCATGGGTGCTATTGATAAAGAAAACGAATACTTAAAAGGCAAATATAGCCCCACCCCCGGCGATGCTTTGTTTGAGCCTTTTGGTGCGGGGCCGGGCATGATGCGTGACTGGGTTCTTGGCACGAATGATTTGCTTGAGGGCAATACAGAAGAGGGTAAAAGCCGACTTTATTACTCAACTCCAACGCTTCCTTTACTCGCGGTTCTTGGGATGAAGGAAGATTTCAAAGAACTTTATATGGAATAACACTTGTGATAGGATTCACCCATGACAATTTTAATTAGCGATAACAGCCCTCGTATCTCCTATACTGCTACGGCAGGGCAGACTGCATTTACAGTCCCATTTGAGTTCTTTGATTCCTCAGACTTGAATGTGTATGTCAATGACACTCTTCAAACGCTGACAACGCATTACAGTGTAACTGGTGGTAGCGGCTCGACTGGCAGCATTACACTGGTAACTGGTGCTACTCTCAATGATGTTGTCGTTATTACTCGTGATGTTACCCTTGAACGTGTAACTGACTTCCCCACCTCCGGCCCATTCCAGGTCGCGTCACTGAACACCGAACTGGATAAAGTCGTTGCTATGATTGCAGACATGAAGGACTTGGCTGATCGTGGCCTTCGTCTTTCTGACTCTGATACATCCGCTACCCTCGTCCTTGCCAATAAGGACACTAGGAAGGGAACGGTTCTTGCGTTTAATGCAACCACTGGTGCTGTTGAGGTCGGCCCGACCATTGCCGACACAAACACTGTGGCTCAGATTAAGGCTGATATTTCTACTGTTGCTGGCATCTCCGCCAATGTAACCACTGTTGCTGGCATTTCTAGCGATGTAACAACTGTGGCAACCAACAATGCAAACGTAACGACTGTTGC
>Ga0206682_10000801_pt1 | contig 32877 bp, 27 predicted proteins | sample M240m12015metaG_FD_155444 | JGI IMG/M metagenome (GOLD analysis project Ga0206682, IMG submission 155444) | Ammonia-oxidizing marine archaeal communities from Monterey Bay, California, United States - M2 40m 12015 | ecosystem: Environmental > Aquatic > Marine > Intertidal zone | place: USA...
CTAATTTATTTTGATTGTATGGATCTTTTTACTAAGCATGATTTTGAAATAGGTACATATTCTTATAGTTGGGATAACAGGCGCTGGAACAGATTACTAAAAGAAGATTGGATTGTTGTATGGAGACATAGAAACAGAACAACTCAAAAGTATAATATATATAAAGTTTCATTCAAGTGCAAACAACTTATAAGTAAAATGTATAGAATCATGTTAGGTGAAGATGATATACCTTCTAGTGAAAGAAGAAATAAATTAATTAAAGGAGATAGTTACACAGATAAAGTACTGACAAGAGCTATCTATAATGTAAATAAAGATAAAGAAAGATGAGTAATAGTCCATTTTCAAGAAGAGGTAAAAATAGCAGACGTAGAATGAATGCTAAAATATCTAAATTAGAAAACCAAGTTCAAGCTATTCAAACTAGACAAGATGGTGGTCCAGTTGGTGGCGCGTTGTACGGCGGCACTAATGTTCTTGGTCCTGAAGATGACATGAGTACACCTGGTTTGTATTCTTCTCAATCAATTACAGACGATATCGCAAGCGCAGGAAGTATAGTTCCAGAATTAGACAATATGCCTGAACTATTACCTAACACACAAACAGTAGCATCACCGTTTACTCCAGGCGCTACTGCAGCTGGAAATAGCATGTTTGGAACACAAGTACCTGGATCTTTTGATAGAGATATGGGTGATGATATGGAAGTATTATAAAATAAATAAATAAATAAAAAATTATGATTGAAGATAAAGCACACACTCATGCATCTAAAAAGCAAGCTGTAGGTATAGTAGGTGAGTCACAAATATGGGACGGACCATTAGATCAAGCAGGTAGATTACATGGACAAGGTTCTAGCAATGGAGCAAAAGGAATGAAACTAAAACTAGCCGCAGTACCTTACAAAGGTGGTGCAATAACTCAAATAGCAAAAGGATAATTATGGCATTTAAACAAGGGAATAACCCAATATCAAGAAAGGCATCTCCAATGAGAATGTCTCCATTTAAAAAACAAGAACCATCTATGTCTATGGATGAGTTAAAAAAAATGTCAGCAGCTCAAGACGCTGCATCTAAAGCTCAAGCAGATAAATTACCTCAAATAGAAAAGCCAGGTTTTGATTACGAAATGGATCAAGACATGTCTTACCCAGGTGGTGAAAGAGGTAGAGATTATGATGAAGACGGTTTAAAAGATCTTAAGAAAGACGGTATGTCTAGAAAGTCAGGATCTTATTTATCTGACGCTGATGTAAAAAGAAAACAAAAAAAGGCTGATAAAAAATTTAGCAAAGTTAGTGATAAAAATTCTGATAAAAAAAATCTTAGAAAAGCTAAAGCGGGTTTAAAAGTTGAAGGGCAAATAGTAGACAAAGAAATTAAAGATAGAAAAAAAAATAATAAATCATGATAATAAATACAAGCTCATATACTAGCGCAATACCGGTAGCACTAAGTGATACTATAAATATTCCGGGACCAGTAGTTAGAGTTAGCGGTACTACAACAGCTACTACACCAAACGGTGATCCTAAAAAATTAATTGATACTAAAGCAAATTTTGTAACTACTTATGATGCTGATGGTAACGTTACTAATCAAGGAGTTGGTGTAGGAATGATTGTATACAATATGAAATCTATTAGCAATACTGATTGGTTAGGGCCAGAAGCTGCAGTGGTTGAACAAGTAATAGATAATAATACTTTACTTTTATCTGAAGATTTATTCCCGTTTGCTGGAGGTGTAGCAACAGAAGATTATAACATTTATGATGCTAATAAAGCTAACCCTAAAGGATTTATAATTCAAGTAGGTTCAGCGGAAGACGGAAGTGCTTCATCAAGTATCTATGTTAAAACTATAGATGGTATGGATATATTTATTCCAGCTGTTCAACCAGGTACAGTTCTACCTTTAGTAGTACAAAGAGTGATGGTTGGAACTGCAGCAGATACATCTTCCCCAAACACAGAAACAAACGCGGAAAATATAATCGCATACACGTAACAATTAAAAATAAATAAAAATGGGACACCCAATACACAAACACATGAACGGCGGAATGAGCAGAGCATCATCAGCCGAAAAGTATGACGCAAAAGAAGCGTACAACAAAGATTTAAGTAGTAAAGCTAGAATGCATTATTTAGAAAATGATATTGCAGATAAAAAAGGAATGTCAAGAAACGCGTCTCCATTAAATGACTTCAAAGGCGGTTATCACAAAGTGCAACATGCTAAAGGAGAAGCTCACAAGTCACCAGCTAAAAATATTACTTACGGTGATAAATCAGGACCAACTGGTTATATAGGAGAAGAAAGAAAAGATCTTATGAAATACAACCCTGTTGATGACAAGGCTGGAATGTCAAGATATAAGAGTGACGCTCAAAGAAAAGCTGTACACGCTAGTAAAGCAGATGGCGGTATGTCAAGACAAAAGTATGGTGGTAACAAAGGAGATGAAAGAAGATCAGCTACCAAGGATTATGACTCACCAGCTTCTATAAGAAAATCAAATTCTACTAAAAAAGATTATGATGGCATGTCTAGATATGGTGGTAACAAAGGTGATATAAGAAGATCAGCTAAAAGAGATTACTAATGGCTTTTAAACTACCAGGATCTCCACTTAACTTTATGGGTATAAATCCAGATCACAAAGGATATTGTACACCTATGACAAAATCTACTTGTACACCTCGTAGAAAAGCTTTGGCTAAAAGATTAAAGCCAGGTGGAGATTTATATAAAGGAAAGAAAAAATAACATGGCGTATACGCAACATTTTGGATTATGTAGAAATTCCCCTTTGAATATGGGAGGTGACAATACTTCTAAAGAAATTGAAACTAAAATAGATACAAGTCCAGAAAAAGCTAGTAGTATTATAAATCAAAATAATGAAAAAGTAGTTAACATGACACCTGATGTTTCAGAGCAAGAAGCTCAAGAGGTAAGAAATAAATCAGATAAAACTCGCTTTCAAACAACTAGCAACCAATCACAAGATTTTAAAAACATTTCTGATACTCCAGAAAAAAAAGCTTATAATGATTGGAAAAAAAATAGACCTGATAACCAAAGTTTATTAGAAAAAGTTAAATATAATCTTACTGCTCCAGCAAATCCTGATATGAAAGGTGGAAATATTGGTGCTGTAAGTTGGTTAACTGGCGGTGCTGGTTTAGCTAATTTATCAGATAAAAGTTTAAAAATATATAATAAACTTAATAAAATTCCTAAAATAAAAAAATTATATAATATTACTAAAGACAAAAAAATACCTAAGCTAAATACCGCATCAATAGCCTCAATGCCTTTGCTACCTTCTATTAAAGGTGCTAGTTGGCTTGCTAAAAAATTTATTAAAAAATAATGGCATTTAAATTAAAACCACCATTTACAAACAATTCACCTATTTACGAAAGAGAATTAGAAGAAGGTTGTATGGGTAAAGGAAATAAAAACGGCACTATTTTAATAGCACCAGATTTGCCTAAAGATGCTGAACTTAGTGTTATTGATCACGAAGAAGTTCATATTGATCAGGTTAAACGTGGTGATTTAGATTATGACGATAAAAATGTTTATTGGAAAGGTAAATCATACGCAAGATCAAAAATGAAAGAAGGTAATCCTAATTTACCTTGGGAAAAAGAAGCTTATAGTAAAACAGATCCTTACGATAAATATTAATGAAAAAGAAATTTAAAGATACAACCGTTGGACAACTATTGTTTGGCGCAGCGTCTGTAATCAACCCTACATTAGGTAGCGTATTACAAGGTGTTACTTCACCAAAAGAAGCGCTTGAAGCTATTACAAAAGCCGATGTTTCAATAGATGATAAAATAAAATTACAACAAATAATCTACGAACAACAGAATAAAGAAATAGAAGCTATAACATCAAGATGGGAAGCAGATTCTATGTCTGATTCTTGGATGTCAAAAAATGTGCGTCCATTAGTTTTAGTATGGTGCATTGTTGTATTTTCTTTTGCAGGTATACTAGATAGTATAGAAACATTGCCTTTTCACATAAATGAACTATGGAATGATACTTTTGAAAAAGTAATGATGTCTGTAGTTTTAGCATATTTTGGTGGACGAAGTAGTGAAAAAGTAACAAGCATATTCAAAAAGTAAAAGTAAATATTAATAAGTAATAATAATTATAAGTAATAACAATTAAAATTTAATCAAATGAGTAAAGATTCAAAAATTACAGAAAAAGAGTTAGAAACAATCAAAGAACAACAACAAAAAATTCAAACAGTTGTTTATGATTTAGGGGCTTTAGAAGCTAAGAAATTTGAAATTTCTGCAGCATTAAAAGAGTTTAACGAAGCTCTAAACGAAACTAAAAAAGAATTAGAAGAAAAGTACGGACAAGTTAACATTAACTTACAAGACGGATCTTACGAGGAAATTGTACCTGAAGTAGAAGCTGAAGAAGTAAAGTAAAATGAACTCTATTATAAGAAAGATAAGTATAGGCGCGGACTATAAAAACGAAGCTATGCATTATTCTGTTGGACAATCAGTTTATGGTGGTCACACGATTAATAACATAACTTTAGACGAATCTGATAATTCTTATAATATATACATTAAAAAAAACGACGAGGTTATGCCGTGGAAGAAATTTAATTCTAACATGGCTATCTCCGTTGAATACGATTTAGAGTATTAATGAACAGTGTATATGACTTTATTATATCTCCTAAAAACAAAAGATATAATAATGAGAAAAAAGTTGGTGATAAAACTTTAGTATTAAATACTAACATTGAAGATCACAAACTGGTTAGCAAAGAAGCAATTGTAGTTTCTGTGCCATTAGCGTTTAAAACTATTTTAAAAGTTGGAGATGAAATAATGGTGCACCATAATATATTTAGAAGATGGTATGATGTTCGCGGTGAACAAAGAAACAGTGGTCAATATTTCAAAGAAGATTTATATTTTTGTAAACCAGATCAAATTTATCTATATAAAAAAAATGATAAATGGTTAGCTATTGGTCAAAGGTGTTTTATAAAACCTATAAAAGACATTGACAATTTAACGCTTGATATTGAACAAAAACATATTGGTATATTAAAAATAGGTAATAGTTCATTAGAAGCGCTAGGAATCAACGAGGGAGATCTTGTAGGTTTTAGAGCTAACAGAGAATGGGAGTTTATTGTAGGTGATCAACGCCTTTATTGTATGAAATCAAATGATATTATTATAGAATATGAATACCAAGGAAACGAAAAAGAATATAATCCAAGCTGGGCACGTAGCTGTTGAAGAACTTATTAAAGTTGCTAAAGAAGCTATTGTAGATTCAGATGATGATATATCAGCTGACAGACTTAAAAATGCTGCTGCTACAAAAAAATTAGCTATATTCGATGCTTTTGAAATACTTAATCGTATTGAAGAAGAGAAGAGCTTATTAGAAGACAAGCCTAAAGAAGTTAAAAAAGAAACTACGTTTCGTGGTTTTGCTGAAGGAAGATCTAAATAATGTATAAGCAAAATTTATATAAAATATTACCTGATCATATAAAGCCTAAAATTCTTAACAGAATGAATAGGTATAAAAAATGGGAGTATGGATACAACGAAGACCATGATATGGTTGTTATATCTAAAACTGGACAAATTGGAGAGATTTATGAAATACAAAATCTTAAAATAGCTTTACCTAAACAAAACAATGTTCATAAGTTTGAAAAAGACAAATGGACTAGGTTTGAATATCCTAAAGTATTAAATAAAATAAAAACAGTGTTTGACTGGAGAGAATATCCAGAGGACTTTAAAGAAAAATGGTATGATTACATTGATGAAGAATTTGCTCGTAGAGAAGAAGGTTTCTGGTACTTTAACAAAGGTATCCCTACTTACATTACTGGCACTCATTATATGTACTTGCAGTGGTCCAAGATTGATGTTGGGCAGCCAGATTTTAGAGAGGCCAACCGTCTCTTTTTCATATTCTGGGCCGCATGTGTTGCAGACTCCAGGTGTTACGGTATGTCCTATCTCAAGAACAGACGTTCTGGCTTTTCGTTTATGGCATCCGGAGAGTGCGTTAACATGGCGACCATATCAACCGACGCACGTTTTGGGATTTTGTCCAAATCTGGCGCCGATGCTAAGAAGATGTTTACCGACAAGGTTGTACCAATATCCGTTAATTATCCATTCTTTTTCAAGCCCATCCAGGACGGAATGGACCGTCCAAAGACCGAGCTTGCCTACAGAGTCCCCGCGTCCAAGTTCACAAGAAGGAGTATCGTCAAAACCACTGGTGAAGCCGGTGAAGCCCTCTCGGGTTTGGACACCACGATCGACTGGAAGAACACAGGGGATAACGCCTACGATGGGGAGAAACTCAGGCTCCTCGTCCACGATGAGTCGGGGAAGTGGGAAAGGCCCAACAACATCCTCAACAACTGGCGTGTTACGAAAACCACCCTTAGATTAGGTTCTAGAATTATAGGAAAGTGTATGATGGGATCAACATCAAATTCTTTAGATAAAGGTGGTAGAAATTTTAAAAAATTATATGATGACTCAGACGTTACAAAAAGAAATGCCAATGGACAAACACGTTCAGGACTCTATTCTTTGTTCATTCCTATGGAGTGGAATTACGAGGGATACATTGATTCTTATGGCTACCCTGTCTTCGACACACCATCAAAAAAAGTGTATGGACCTCATGGAACACCAATCACGATTGGGGTTATTGAATACTGGGAAAATGAAGTAGAAGGATTAAAAGAAGATCAAGATGGATTAAATGAATTTTATAGACAGTTTCCTCGCACAACTAAACATGCGTTTAGAGATGAGTCTAAAATGTCTTTATTTAATCTAACTAAAATATATCAACAAATAGATTATAATGAAGAAGCAACAGCTGCTTCTGTAGTTACAAGAGGTAATTTTCAATGGGAAAGAGGTATTAAAGATACTAGAGTTATATTTTCACCTAACAAACAAGGTAGGTTTTATATAACATGGACCCCTCCTATGAATTTACAAAATAGATTTATAATCAAAAACGGTGTTAAATATCCAGGTAATGAGCACATGGGTGCTTTTGGTTGTGATAGTTATGATATATCAGGAACAGTAGATGGTAGAGGTTCTAATGGATCTCTACATGGTTTAACTAAGTTCAGTATGGAAAATGCTCCTGCTGATCATTTTTTCTTAGAGTATATCGCTCGCCCACAAACCGCTGAGATATTTTTTGAAGATGTATTAATGGCTTGCGTTTTTTATGGTATGCCAATATTAGCAGAAAATAATAAACCTAGATTGTTGTATCATTTTAGAAGAAGAGGTTATAGAGGATTTAGTATTAACAGGCCTGATAAGCTTTATGGTAAATTATCGATAACAGAAAGAGAGATTGGTGGAATACCTAACTCTAGTCAAGATATAATACAAGCACACGCTGCTGCTATCGAGACATACATTGAAAATGCTGTAGGATTTGATGGTGAAAACTACGGAGATGTTTATTTTCAAAGAACATTAGAAGATTGGGCTCAGTTTGATATAACAAGAAGAACAAAGTTTGATGCATCTATTAGTTCGGGACTTGCTATAATGGCTTGTAACAAAAGTAGATATGCTCCAGTAAATAGAATAAAGAAACAGCCAGTAGATATTGGTATAAAAAAATATGATAATAAAGGTTTATTATCTAAAATAATCAAGTAAATGAATACATACGCAAATCCAAATAGTGCCTTTCCAAGCCAAACTGTGCCAGACGCTGAAAAATCTTCTTTAGAATACGGAAGACAGGTTGCGCAAGCTATTGAAAGCGAATGGTGGAGACAAGGTGGTAACGGAACTAGATTTGCTACTACTTATAATAGATTTCACAGCTTAAGATTATATGCAAGAGGAGAACAACCAGTTCAAAAATATAAAGATGAATTAGCTATAAATGGCGATATGTCTTATTTAAATTTAGACTGGAAACCCGTACCTGTTGTATCTAAGTTTGTAGATATAGTAGCTAATGGTATGAATAATAAGCATTACGAAATAAAAGCTTTTGCTCAAGATCCAGTATCACTAAAGAAAAGAACTGATTACGCTAACTCTATATTACAAGATATGAGAGCTAAACCATACTTAACTAATATGAAAAATACGTTAGGTATAAATCAATTTAATACTGAAGATCCAAATACAATACCTGAATCAGAAGACGAGTTAGATTTACACATGCAATTAAGCTACAAGCAATCAATTGAGATAGCTGAAGAAGAAGTGATAAATAGTACTCTAAAAAAGAATAAATTTGACAACATAAGAAAAAGGTTTAATTACGACCTTGTTACTATAGGTATTGGAGCTGCTAAAGCTAACTGGAATAAAGCAAATGGAGTTACATTAGATTACGTTGATCCTTCTGATTTAATATATTCTTACACTGAAGATCCAAATTTTGAAGATATATACTATGTCGGTGAAGTTAAAAATTTAACTATACCAGAAATAGCAAAACAATTTCCTGAATTAACTCAAGAAGAATTAAAAAAGATTCAACAAACTAGAGGCCATCAAAGAGAACAATTGTACGGTTGGAATGGTTACGATCAAAACACTGTGCAAGTTTTATTTTTTGAATACAAGACTTATAACGAGCAAGTATTTAAAATAAAAGAAACAGAGCAAGGATTAGAAAAAGCATTAGAAAAACCTGATACTTTTAATCCACCAAAAAACGATAGCTTTAGTAGAGTAAGTAGAAAAATAGAAGTATTATACAAAGGAGTAAAAATATTAGGCAACAATCAACTTATAGAATGGAGATTAGCTGAGAACATGACAAGACCTTTTGCTGATACTACTAAAGTTGAAATGAGTTATACTATATGTGCACCAAGAATGTACAAAGGCAAAATAGAATCACTAGTTAGTAAAATAACAGGTTTTGCAGACATGATTCAATTAACACATTTAAAGTTACAACAAGTTATGTCTAGAATAGTACCAGATGGTGTATTTTTAGATATGGATGGTTTAGCAGAGGTTGACCTAGGTAATGGCACAAACTATAATCCAGCGGAAGCATTAAATATGTATTTTCAAACTGGTAGTATTGTAGGTAGATCACTTACTCAAGAAGGTCAAATGAACGCGGGTAAAGTTCCTATACAAGAGCTAGCAACTTCTAGTGGCCAAGCAAAAATAGGTAGTTTAATACAAACTTATCAGTATTATTTACAAATGATACGTGACGTGACAGGGCTTAATGAAGCTAGAGACGGTAGTGCTCCAGAAAAAGATACTTTAGTTGGATTACAAAAAATGGCAGTTAACGCATCTAATACAGCTACAAGACATTTAATGCAAGGTAGTTTGTGGTTAACACTTAGAACATGTGAAAATATTTCTTTAAAAATAGCTGATTCATTAAACTTTCCACTTACTTTAAATTCATTAAAAAATTCTATATCTACTTATAACGTAGCGACTTTATCTGAAATACAAAATTTAAACAACCACGACTTTGGTATATTTTTAGAGCTTGAACCAGATGAAGAAGAAAAAGCTGTGTTAGAACAAAACATACAAATGTCTATACAACAAGGTGGTATTGACTTAGAAGATGCTATTGATATTAGAAGAATAAAAAATCTTAAACTTGCTAATGACGTTTTAAAACAAAAACGAAAAAAGAAACAAAAGCAAGATCAAGAAAATCAACAGGCTATGATTAAGTCTCAAGCTGATGCTAACGCAGAAGCTTCTGAAAGAGCTGCACAAGCAGAAATGCAAAAAGCACAAGCTTTAACAGAAAGCACCGTTCAGTTAGAGCAAGCTAAGTCACAAATGGAAATACAAAGATTGCAAACAGCTTCTCAAATTAAACAACAAGAGATGCAAATACAATTTGAATACGATATGCAGTTAAAACAAGCAGAGTTAAAAGCTATGCAAGAAAAAGAAGCTTTAATAGAAGATCGTAAAGATAAAAGAATCAAAATGGAAGGCAATCAACAAAGTCAAATGATTGATCAAAGAAACAATGATTTGATGCCTATTGATTTTGAAAAACAAGGTACAATATAAGTATCAATTAATTAATTTTATATTATTATATTATGTCAGAAACAAAAGAAACAAAACCTGAGGTGACTCAACCAGTTGCGTCAGAAGGCGGGGAAATGAAGATGAAATCAAAACCTAAGCCAAAAAAATTTAAAGCTACAAAAGAAGAGCCAGTTAAAATTGATCTTTCAAAAGTAGACACTTCGCTAGAAGCTAACGCTAAAGTTGAAGCACCTATAAAAGTAGATTTAACAGAAAAAAAAGAAACAGATGCCATTCAAATCGGAGAAACAGAGACGGTGGATGTGGGCGAACAAACCGGAGATGGCAAAATCGTGGACATTGGAGGAACAACAACCGTTGAAAAGCCCAGCTCGCCTATTGAAGAAGTTGCCGAGATGGAAGAAAAGCAAGTACAAGAACCAGTAGCGCAACCAAAACAAGTTCAACTACCTGAAAACATAGAGAAGCTAATTGACTTTATGAAAGACACAGGTGGTACGGTTCAAGACTATGCTAGATTAAATGCAGATTATTCTAATGTTAGTGAAGATGCATTATTAAAAGAATATTATAAAAAAGCTAAACCACATTTAGACGCAGAAGAAGTTGATTTTGTGTTAGAAGAAGCGTTTAGTTTTGATACAGATATTGATGAAGAGCGAGACATCAAAAAGAAAAAACTCGCTAAGAAGGAAGCTGTTGTAGAAGCACGTGAATTTTTAGAAGACTTGAAAAAAGAATATTACGACGAGATCAAGATGAGACCGGGCGTAAATCAAGAACAACAAAAAGCCATGGATTTTTTCAACCGTTACAACGACGAACAACAATTAGCTACGCAAAAGCATGAGCAATTTATTGACAACACTAAACAGTTTTTTACTAATGATTTCAAAGGTTTTGATTTCGAGGTTGGTGAAAAAAGATTTAGGTATGGTGTCAAAGATCCTAATGCAGTTGCAGAAAATCAGTCAAATTTAAATAACTTTGTCGGGAAGTTCCTAGACACAGAAGGTAATGTTAAAGATACGAAAGGTTATCACAAAGCTATGTACGCTGCTCAAAATATAGACAAAATAGTAAATCATTTTTACGAGCAAGGGAAAACAGATGGTATTAAAAATGTAGTTGAAGGATCTAAAAATCCATCAGCAACAGTGCGTCAAGAAGGCACACAAGACATATTTATCGGTGGACTTAAAGTTCGAGCTATAGACGGAGTAAGTAGTTCAAAACTGAAAATTAAAACAAGTAAATTTAACAATTAAAAATTAAAAAAAAATGGGTGTATTAAGTCCTCAATTTGGAAGTTTAGTACCTTCACTACAACCTCAAGCTTTAGTAAGCAATTACTTAAACTTTAACAGTGGTACTGGAGTAGACTTCGCACAACAATATCTACCGGAAATATATGAAGCAGAGGTAGAGCGTTATGGAAACAGAACGTTAAGTGGCTTCTTAAGAATGGTTGGCGCTGAAATGCCAATGATGTCTGATCAAGTAATTTGGTCTGAACAAAACAGATTACATATATCTTACGAAAACGTAACTTGTGGTAATGGTGCTACAGATAATACTTTAACTATTCCTTTAGTTGCAGGAAGTGTTTTTAACACTATTTTTGCTAACATGACAGTAGTAATAATGGATCCTAGTAATCCTTCATTTACAGTAAAAGCCATAGTTGTAAGTTCTAATGCTGCGACTGGGGTTGTAGTAGTTGAACCTTACACTAGAACATCAGTTAATGCTGGTGGTGCTAATATAAGTGGTTTAAAAATGTTTGTATATGGTTCTGAATTTGCAAAAGGTTCTACACTAGGAACTTTATCAGGTCAGTCTATTCAACCTCAATTAACTACTTTTAGTAACAAACCAATCATTATCAGAGACAGATACGCTGTAAGTGGATCTGACACTGCTCAAATTGGATGGGTTGAAGTAGCTGCTGAAGATGGAACTTCTGGATACTTATGGTATTTAAAAGCTGAAGGTGAAACTAGATTACGTTTCGAAGATTACTTAGAAATGGCAATGATTGAAGGTGAACTAGCTTCTACTGGTCAAGTTGCTAACATAATCGCTGCTGTGCCTTCATTTGGAACTCTTGCAAACGCTGGAGCTGGATCAATAGGTACTGAAGGTTTATTTGCTGCTATTAACAATGGTGGTAATGTACTTTCTGGTTATGCTGGATCTTTACAGGATTTTGATTCTGTATTAGAGAATTTAGATTCTCAAGGAGCTATTGAAGAAAACATGCTTTTCTTAGATAGAAAAACTGAGTTATTATTTGATAACATGTTAGCACAACAAAACTCTTACGGAGCTGGAGGTACATCTTACGGTGTATTTGAAAACTCTGAAGATATGGCGCTTAACTTAGGTTTCTCTGGATTTAGAAGAGGTTCTTATGATTTCTACAAGACTTCATGGAAATACTTAAACGACGCGTCAACAAGAGGTGGTTCTGCTGGATTTGTTAACGGTGACAACATTGATGGTGTATTAGTTCCTGCTGGAACTTCTACAGTATACGATCAGTTACTTGGAACAAACATCAGACGTCCTTTCTTACACGTAAGATATAGAGCTTCTCAAGCAGATGACAGAAGAATGAAATCATGGTTAACTGGTTCAGTTGGCGGTGCTCAAACTTCTACTTTAGATGCAATGGAAGTAAACTTCTTATCTGAAAGATGTTTATGTGTACAAGCTAGAAATAACTTCGTATTATTTACAGCTTAATATTTATTGTAATATTTACCCTCGTAAAAACTACGGGGGTAATTATTACTCTTATATTTTTTAACTATTTAATTATATTATATTATGTCAAAAACAAAAGAGCCTAAGGCTAAAAGCACTTGGGAAATAAAAGATAGAAACTATTTTTTAACAGGAGATAAAGAACCTTTAACATATACATTAAAATCAAGACATACGGAAAAATATCCGTTGTTGTATTTTGATCCAGAATCAAACACGCAAAGAGCGCTAAGATATGCTACTAATCAAAACTCACCATTTATAGATGAACAAAAAGGAGAAGTTACATTAAAGCATATTATGTTTAAAGACGGATCTTTATTTGTACCTAAAGAACAACAAGCTTTACAAAAGCTTTTATCATTGTATCACCCAGATTTAAATGGTAGATACGCAGAATTAAAACCGCAAGCTATTGCTCAAGATGAATTAGTTGATCTACAACTAGAGATCATAGCATTAAACGCTGCAAAAGATATGGACGTAGAACAAGGAGAAGCAATTCTAAGAGTTGAAATGGGATCAAGTGTTTCTGATTTATCGTCTAAAGAAATAAAAAGAGATTTATTATTACTTGCAAAAAGAAACGCTAGATTGTTTATTGATTTAGCTAAAGACGAAAATGTAATGCTAAGAAACTTTGGCATTAAAGCAACCGAAGCAGGTGTTATAAGTTTATCTCAAGATCAAAGAACCTTTGTTTATGGTTCAAACAAACGTAAATTATTTACAATACCATTTGATGAAAACCCTTACTCAGCATTAGCTGCGTGGTTTAAAACAGATGAAGGAGTAGAAGTTTATAAAACTATAGAGAAAAAAATCTCTTAACCTGTAATACTAATATAGGGTCCGTTCACTCGGGCCCAATATTATAATAAAAATATTCAAATGGCAATAAACGTAAACGCTGTATATAAAACAGTATTATTAATACTTAACCAACAACAGAGAGGATATATGACTCCTGATGAGTTCAACAAAGTTGCGACTCAGGTTCAGTTGAATATATTTGAAAAATACGAAGACGATTTAAATCAGATGTATCGTGTGCCGCAAAATGACACTGAATACGCTAATCGCGTAAAAAACATTGAAGAAAACTTACAATTCTTCCAAAGAACAGGCACCACAGCTGGTGCAAATCCTTTTACATTAGTGCCTACTGATATATATAGACTAGGTACTGTAATGTATAAAAGCGTAGAGCTAACTCAATATGCTCAAAGAAATGAATTAATGCAAATTCTAAAATCTCCTTTAACACAACCAACAGCTACTTTTCCTATTTATTTATACGAGAATAATCAATTATTTGTTTACCCTACAAGTATAATAACTCCAGGTGATGTTACTTTTTCGTATTTAAAAACACCTGCAGACGTTGTGTGGGGTTATTCAATTGGAGCACTAGGACAATTCTTACACGCGGAAGGTGCGTCAACTAATTTTGAATTAAATATTTCAGAACAAACAAATGTTATAACTAGAATATTAGCTTATGCTGGAGTTATAATAAACGATCCTACTATAATACAAGTAGCACAAGCAGAAACACAGCAAGAAGAACAAAACTCAAAAATGTAAAACATGGCAAGACCTGACGGTGGATTAATCCAAGAAACAAACTTACAATATTACGCGGGCGCGCAGATTATATATACCTCAGTTGCTGCAACTACTGTTTATACATTTACCTTTAACACACAGTTAAGCTTAGGTAGCTCAACAAGTTGGGCGCCAACAGATCCTGATTTTGGTTTAAACAATTTTAGAATATACACTAGTCCTAATGGTATTAATGGTTGGGTAGAATATATAACAACGTATACGTTGGTAAATGGACCAACTGGAAGTGTAATAACTTTAGCTGCTCAAAACATAGGTACTTATGTAAAAGTACAATTAAAAGCAGATGCGGTAGCTAACAACTATGGAGGTTATCAATACACTAGTTTAAATGATATAGTTAATAATTTTATTGTAGGTTATGTTGGCCAAGATAAGCTTATACCTAGAGTTAATAGAACTGATGTTATATTTCATGCTAAACGTGGTTTGCAAGAATTTAGTTTTGACACGTTAAAAAGTATTAAATCACAAGAGTTATCAGTGCCGCCAAGTTTAGGTATTGTTATACCTCAAGACTATGTTAATTATGTTAAGTTATCTTGGGTAGATACATCTGGAGTTAAGCACACTATATATCCTACTCAATTAACAAGCAGTCCATCAAACGCTCCTGTGCAAGATCAACTAGGTAATATAATACAAGATAATTTTTCTGAAAACATAGACGGTACTTCTGTAACAAACGAAAGATGGCAAAGTAATAATACGGCTAATATAACAGGTTTAGGTTTTGTAAATTCAAATGCTCCTGAAGTTTGGATGTATGATTGGTGGGGAGAAAATGCTTGGGGTGCTGGTGGTTACTATGGTCAAAGATATGGAGGTGATCCAGTTAACATGCAAATGAATGGTTGGTTTAATATAGATGAAGCTAGAGGTACTTTTAACTTTTCAAGTGATTTAGCAGGTAAGTTAATAATATTAGAATATATATCAGACGGACTTGCTTATGATTTAGATACTAAAGTACCTAAAATGGCAGAAGAAGCAATGTACCAACATTTACTATATAGTATATTATCAACAAGAAGAGACACTGTTCAAATAGCTCCACAATATAAGCAACAAAGATACGCTGCTTTGCGTAATGCTAAAATAAGATTATCAAATATAAAATTAGACGAAATTGTTCAAGTAATGAGAGGTAAGTCTAAATGGATTAAACACTAGTACATGGCAGAAATTAAAAATACTTTTCTCAAGCAGAAAATGAATCAAGATATTGACTCTCGATTATTGCCTAACGGTGAATATAGAGAAGCCATAAACTTAATGATTAGTAGATCTGAAGGATCAACAGTTGGTGAGTTTGAAAACGCTCTTGGTAATACTTCTATACGTAGTTTAAACGAAGATAATGCTGTTATAATTGGTCATTACGTAAATGAAACTACCAATAAAGTTTATTTATTTGCTACCGCTTACAACGAGGTTAACGGAGTTAGATCTGTTGGCGCTGATCATTTTATATATGAATTAACTTTAGAAGGTTCTTATAATTTAGTAACTTTAGTTACTGGTAATTTTTTAAACTTTAATCAGTCTTTTCCAGTTATAGGTATTAATCTTGTGGAGGATTTATTGTTTTTTACGGATAATTTAAACCAACCTAGAAAAATAAACATAACTTTAGCTAACCCTTCGCAGTTAGCTGTACCTACTCATTATACTAACGAAGATCAAATATCAGTAGCTAAATACGCTCCTTGCGAACCAGTTGTTGTTATGGATAGAGTAAACATAAGATTAACATTAGCGGCTGTAGGTTTAACAACTAGTATTACTGTTGACACTGTTACGGGTTTAAAAATAGGTGATTTTATTTCTCCATTTGAAACAATTAATCCAGCGGATTTTCCAACCCCTTTATCACAATGGAATAAAGCAAATAAAATTATAGCTATAACAAATAATGTTTTAACCTTATCAGAAGGTATGACTGCTCCTAATAGTTTTAAGTTAATAGCCCAAAGATCTACAATGACTAATAAAACGTCTGTGTTTGATTCTAACGGCGCTGAGGTTACAGCTACAGTTGCTGGTAATAATCCATTTGCTTTAACTGCAACTTATACTTTTAATGTTTTAGGTACTAATTTTTCTCCAGACATAATACCAAAGCCTGGAGATATAGTTACTGGTACTGGTATAAACTCAAACACAACTATTCTTACTGCCACAGCTACTCAGTCAGTCACGCTCAATGATCAAAACTTTGTAACTTGGGTAATAACATTATCTAAAACAACTACAATAGCTAATGGCTCTGGAAATGTTATACAAATAGCTGTTAATCCAGACTATGATGCTAATTGGCAAGGTGATGCTGCTTTTTTAGAAGATAAATTTGTAAGATTTAGTTATAGATTCAAGTTTGAAGATAACGAATATTCTTTAATGGCTCCATTTAGTCAACCTATGTTTATACCTAAACAATATAGTGAGTTTGGTGCTGGACAAAATCCAGATTTTGTTGATATGGATAATGCTTATAAGTCAACAATAGTCACTTGGTTTGAAAACAATATAGACAACATAGTGTTAAAAGCACCTATGCCTTATAACAATCCGCAAGGTATGTTAACAAATCTTTTAGCTACAGAAATAGATCTATTGTATAAAGAATCTGACGCGCTAGCTGTTAAAGTTTTAGATACTGTTAGGTTTGTTGATTTAGCAAGTAATTCTTTTTCAGCAATAACATATGTTGATCCAATACATGGTGATAATGCTGTTCAATATTTTTATAACTACAATTACTCGTCTAATAAACCATACAAAACTTTACCTGAAAATCAAACAACAAGAGTTTATGATAAAGTTCCTATAAAAGCTTTAGCTCAAGAAATGATAGGCAATAGAGTTGTATATGGTAATTACGTAGACAAACATAGTAGCCCTGATTCAATACCATTTAGTGCATTAATCAGCGATAAAAGACCTTATAATGATAATTTTATACAATATCCTTATCATAACTTAAAACAAAATAGAACTTATCAAGTTGGTTTTATATTATCAGATAGATATGGTAGACAGTCGGATGTTATATTGTCATCTTATGATAACGTTGACGGTGTTAACGGTTCAACTGTTTTTGCCCCGTACAATACTATTACAGAACAAATAAATAATCCTATAATAGATTGGTTAGGAACTTCATTAAATATAAGAATAGACTCAGCAATAGGTCAAGCCACTACTGGTGGTCAACCTGGAATATGGAATCCTACAACAAATCCACTTGGTTGGTATTCTTATAAAGTAGTTGTAAAACAACAAGAACAAGAGTATTACAATGTTTATCTACCTGGTTTTGTAAATGGTTTGCCTATAACAGGAACTGATGAAGAAAACAAATCTTCTTTTTCTGTATTGCTTAGTGATAATATTAACAAAGTACCTAGAAATTTAAACGAAGTAGGACCTACTGACACAGAATATAGCAGCAGTGAAATATTATATATTAGAGTAAACAATCCAAACATAAATAAAAAATTAAATAGACCATACGGTTATCCATTAAAAACTTCTGCTTGGAATCAACAATATTATCCAGGTCTTTTAAACCAAGAAGTGTTATCAATAGCTACTGTTAAAGATATGGAAATATCTGGTATACCTTTTAAACCTAATGCTCCTGAAGGTGATTATGGTCAAGTTGGAACTTTAGTTAGTGGTAACAATACTACTCCAGTATCAATAGGATCTATTCCATGGGGAACATCACCTGTATTACAACCTTTTTATAATTCTGATTTAAATCCTTTTGCAATTAAAATAGACACAACAGCTAACGGTAAAGTAGCTTTAGCAACAACGGTTCCTATTGTTCCAGGTGGTGTTGGTGCTGATACTAATGCAGAAGACGGAACAGGGTCTAGTGATATCATTACAATGCAGCCTTTTTTAAGTGTAGCAGAAACTAAACCAGTGTATTCTTTATTAGAAATATTCTGGGAAACTTCTTTACAAGGAAAAATAAACACATTAAATAGTTTAATAAATTCTCAGTACGCTGGTATAACAACAATTAGTAGTAGCGCTGCTACATTTTTAGAAAGCGCAGCTACTGCAACTCAAATTGGTAACTCGCTTACTTTTGCAACAGGTGGCGGTACAACAGTAACAAACGCTAGTCATTTAACTGTTACGCTGTTATCAGCATTTAGACAAAGTGATGTTACTGAAAGTACTGATGTGAAAGCTAATTTTGATTTAGCTTTAAAAAGCGGACAGGCTCAAGCTGTTTATGATTTAGACACTGCAACAACTTTTTTCTACAGCAATACATCTCAAGATAATCCTTCTACTGACGTTTATAATATAACAATTCAAACTGTTTACGATGATGGTAGTGGTGATGCTGGTTTTCCTTATACAGATACACACAGTTACGTAGCTACACTTGGTAATGTTGCTCCTTCGTTTACTACAAGCCCTATGAATCCTTCCGGAATAACAATAGCTAACAATACAATAAAACAATACGCTGCTGTAAACGGAACAGCTAAAACATCTAATAATACAGATGAACTAGTGTTTACATTGGGAGCAGGTAATCCTTCGTCAGTAACTAATCAATTCACAATGAGTTCTTCTGGACTATTATCTACTAATAGTGCTTTAACCGAAGGAGATACTTGGGTAATTATAATTACGGTTACAGATGTAAATGGTAGTGGTCTTTCTACAAACGCAACTATAACTTTTACAGTAGGTGTTCAACACGTGCCTCAAGCTATATGTAATAACAACACTCTTTCTAGCGTTGCTTCTTGTACACAAAGCTATGAAGCTTTTTTTGGAGCAAGTTCTTCAACGACATCAACAGGTTCTTATGGGACGATAGGTGGTATATTTTATCCAGGAAATGCTATACAGTTTTATAATGTAAGATTACGCTCAGGTGCTAGCAACGCTACAACAGGAGCTTTAACACAAGGTGTTATGGCTTTAACTCCACTTTTAACATCTACTAACGGAGCAAGCGGAGGTAGTTTATCAGTTTACTATACAGTTCAATATAGAGCAAATCCTTCATCAAGCTGGTCACAAGCTGTTGACACTAGTGGTAATAGTATATCATCAAGACAAATAACAGCTACAAACGGAAACCCAGGAACAGAGACTTTAAATTTTTCTATACCAGGAGAATACAGAGCTTTTTCAACTAACGTAACAGGTGGAGGTTGTTCTGGAAATACCGGAGGATTTAAGTTTAATTTTACAGACGCAACCTATACCGGTCAATGTGGTTTAGGTCCACTGTAATAATCAATAAAAACAAGTAATTAATATAATATGCCACTAACACTAGAAGTTTCTTATTTCAACTCATATTACATGAAGAGACTAGCGGATGTCCCGTATATTCCAACTGCTGGAGCAAGTAGAATTGCTGTAACAACTGGCGCTGTTAGTGCAGGAAGTAATGCTACATTTAATAATCCTAGCCCCGCTGTAGGTGTTCCTGCTATAGGTATGATTGTATCAGGTGCTGGTGTTTCTGCTGACACAAAAATAACTTCAGCTAAACCAGTTGGTTCGCAACCAACAATACTTACTTTTGATAAAGACGTTACACTAACAGCAACCGCTTATGATTTTACTTACGCGTGGGTTGGACCTCAAGTATCTAATCCAGATGAAGATTGGTATATAGAAGAATCACGCATTAGAGGAGGTTATAATAACACGTCTACTGATTATGGTGTAAAAGCATATATAGTTGAAGAACAAGATGCCCAGGTGCGTAGAGGAAACTCTCTTATATACTCAGGTATATTTAACTCAAGAACAGGTATAAATCAAACTAATCAATTTAGTGTAGCAGAAGAAATAACTAGAAGCGTAGATCCAATAAGTGGTTCGATACAAAAATTATTTGCAGAAGACACTAACTTACTTATATTTCAAGAGCGTAAAGTTAATAACGCTTTAATAGATAAAGACGCTATATTTACAGCAGAAGGTTCTGCTATAACAACGTCAGGTAAATTAGTCATAGGACAAATAACTCCTATTGCAGGTAACTGGGGAATAAGTAAAGATCCTTTATCATTTGCAGTGTATGGTTATCAAAAATATTTTGTTGACAGAAACAGAAATGCTGTGTTAAGATTAGCTGGAGGTAATATAACAGAAATATCAAATTACGGTATGATTGATTTTTTTAGAGATCAACTGTCAGCTGTTACAAGTACAGGTGTTATATTAGGTGCTTACGATAATTATAATCAAAATTATGTTTTATCTATACAACCTAATAATAGATATGAACCAGATGGAACTGCTTATAAAACTTTAACTTTTGACGAAAGATCTCAAGGCTGGACTAGCTTTTTTACATACAAGCCAGATGCAATGTTTAGTTCACAAGGTAGTTTTTACTCAGCAAAAGATGAGTCAGATAATAGTAGAATATTTAAACACTACACTAACCAAACTAGAAATAGTTTTTATGGTTCAACAAGTAGCTCATCTATTCAGTTTGTATTTAATCCATCGCCTAACAACGTAAAAACATTTCAAACTATAAACTACGAAGGCACTAACGGTTGGGAAGTTACATCTTTAGTTTCTGATGAAACTGGATTTGATTCTAGCGGTGGCAATTGGATTAATCATATTGATACAGCGACTGGAAGTGTTAGAGGTGCAACAGCAGCTCCATTAACAGGTAACTATGCTAGAATATATAGTTATGACGAAGGAGCTTACACAGAAGATAATATCCAGTATAGAGCTGGATTTGATAGAAAACAAAATAAATACATGGCAGTTATACCTAATAATACTCAAACACCTATGCCAGGCGAAGTAGTGTTTGGTAACCAGACAACAGGTATAAAAGCTTATTACGCAACAGTAACTATGAAGACAGATGCAACTACAGATCCTAATGGATTAAAAGAATTGTTTGCAGTAAGTAGTACATTTGCATTAAGATAACAAATAAACAATATGGATCCAGTTACATTAGGAATAGCAGCGAGCGCAATCTCAGGTATTATAGGAGGTAGTGCTGCAAAGAAAGCTAAAAGAGCCGCTAAAAGAAAAGCTAAAATGTTATCTAAAAAATTAGACTTTTTAGAAAACAACAGACAAGCAATTATAAATCCTTATGAAGGTATCACCGATTTATCTAGTATGGCTACTGATAGATCTGGACAAATGAGTAATGCCTTTAATAACTTATCTGTAGCTACAAAAGCTGCCGAAATGCAAATTGAAGAAGCTGATATTGCTTTAGCAAACACATTAGATACTTTAATGGCTAGTGGGGCAGGAGCTGGTGGTGCAACCGCTTTAGCCCAAGCAGCTTTAAGGTCTAAGAAAAACGTAGCGGCAAGTATAGAAACTCAAGAAAAATCTAATGAAGATAGAAGAGCACAAGGCGAAGCTGATTTAGAAAGAAGACAGTTAGCTGAAAAACAGAGAATAGAAGGTATAGCAATGAGTCAAGCTGAAAAAGTCCAACAAGCAGAAGCTTCTGGAAAACAATTTGTTTTCAATGCAACCGAGCAAAGAGAAGATGCTAAAATAGATAGAGTTGCTACACAACTAGACAACGCTCAGGCTCAAATGGCTCAAGCTAATAGAGACGGAACATCTGCTATAACCGGAGCTATTGGAGGTATAACAAGTGCTTTTGCTGCGGGTTCAGGCTCGGGAAATTAAACGGCGGCAGCGCCTCTAATACTGTAACAAATCAACAACTGTTAGACACAGGTATGAGTCAAGATTCTATCAACAACATGATTGCTGGTTTTAATGTTTGGTCAGGAAATTAATAAATAAAAATATAATGTCATATAGAAATCCAAAATACATAGATACTTCAGTTCAAGGCTCGTTTGATAAACTTCAAAACACTATCAACGCGAACGTAGCTACTATGGCTAAAAACCAGAAAGAACAAAAAGAGAAAGATGAAGCTGAGCAAAATAGACAGATACTAGCTGGCGCAAACCAAAGTCAAGCAACTATAACTAAAAACGCTAATTATAACACTGTAGGTAACCAAGTTACTACTGGTAAGGTTGGTAATTATTTTAGTAGTTACCCTGCAAGAGCAGCTGAACTAGCTACAGAACTTTCTAAAACACCTCGACCAGATAATTACGCAGAACTTCAAGCTGAGTTAAACAGTTTAAACAAAGCTCCAGAAACAATGAAAGCTATGTTAGAAAACGCTAGTAGTTTTTTAAATATAAAAGACATGTCTGATTTTGATCCTAATCAGAATCAAGGCGCTATACTAGCCACTCAAGTACTTAACAATAAAGCTGGCTATACAGAAGAAAATGGTTTTTCATATGACTTTAGGCAAGGTGAAGGTGGTTCTATTGAGATGGTGTTTTCAGGTAAAGGATATATACCACCAACAAAAAACAATAAAAAAAATACAGATCCTAATGATTTAGTTTCATTTAAAGAACCATACGTGCTTAATAGTGCTGGTATGCAACAAATGCAAGACAATGATCAAGATTTATTAGTTAGTACGCCTAAAATGAGTAGTAAAGTTAGTAGCGCTATAAAAGAAACTAGCGTTATAGATGGTGCTGAGTTTGATGATAATGGTGGTTTCTTAGGTGGCGGTTTAATTAATGAAAATATTTTAAGCAACGAAACTACAGAGGAAAACTTTGGAACAAAAGATAAACCCACTATATTAAACGTAAGAAGTGTTGATAGAACAAAAGTAGAAACAGGTTTAGATTTAGCAATACAAGAACAAATACAATCTTTTATAAATCCTGATTACGGTAACGATGGTCAAGCAAGATCTGTGTGGAACATGAGAATAGCTAAAGTTGCCGATGCTACCGTTTTTAATGAAGAAACTGCTGCGCTTGCTTTTCCTGAATTAGCGGAAGATAAAGAAGCTTTAAAAGCTGCTTGGAAAAAAGGATCTGGAACTTGGAATTATTCAGACGATTTATCAAAAGAACAAATAAAAGTTTTTAAAGTTATGTATAAAAAAACTGTTGTTGATGATATAATGAAAAAATTAAATAGTCCGCAATATTTACGACAAAGAGTGTCACAATCTCAAAGTGTTGGCAAAGAAAATTTAAACCCAAAAGGATAATATGGCTACATATTTCGATGACAACGGAAATGAAATAACTTACGAGCAATGGAAAGCTAATAAAGAAAAAAAAGAAGCTGCTAAAAAAGAAGAGACTAGTACGGTTAAGGAGACTAGTACCGTTAAAGAAACTGATTTTAAAGGTGATAGAAATTTAGCTAAAAGAACGTGGGAATATTTAAAAGATAGAGGAAATGTAACTGTAGATCTAGAGTCTTGGATTAAAGGTATAGATGAAGACAGTTCTTTACAAGCTAGAACTCACGGTTATTTGATGGACAAAGGTGTTGTAACTGTAGACTTTAATGAATGGAAAAAAGGTTTAATAGGTGAAACAGGACCTTTGTTTAAAGTGGACGGCAAAACATTGGATATAAATGGAGTAGAGGTTAATGTAGCAAACCCTTTAATAAAAGAAAAAGCAGAAGGCTATAAAGGTAGTTTAGCTGATATAAACTATGAAATAGATAAACTAAAAAACAAACCATTACTAAACAGTGAAGGCAAGGTTGATATAGCTGCTACCAACAAAGCTATAAAAGATATACAAGCTAACGCGCCTAGTATACTACAAGTAAATGATAAGTTTGATGGAGATAATTTAACAGAAGCTGAAGCAAAAAAGTTAGAAGAATTAGCTCCTTTAAAACTTGTAAAGATTGATGAATTTACAGGTAAACAAAGTTTTGATAAAGATAGCAGTAATGACGATAGAGATTTTGAAGACAAAAGAAAAGAAGCTATGGCTAAAATCATAGCTGCTAGACAAGAAAAACTAGATTTATACAACAAAGGGGAACTTGAGTTATCAACTGAAGATTTAATAAAAATTACAAAAATAAATCCAGAAGTTGAAGCATATTTAAAAGAAAAAATGCCTGAATTTAATGATCTTGAAACAAGACAAGATTTAGAAGAAGCATATGCTAATACTGTAAATACAGCCGTTGCTGATGACCCTAGGTTTTCATCTATAACTACTGATATAAAAAACAATATTAACGATCTGAGTAACGATAAATGGACTGAGATTGGTGATAAATATGATACTCTTAGTGAAGATGGTTTTAAATTAGCCCAACAAGAATACACTGACTGGTGGAATAAAGAGTTTCAAACTAGATTAGGAGAAAACAAAGAAGCAGTTAAGCTATTTACAGAATATGGTATAAGTGGAGAAAAAACTTTTGCTGAAGTTAGTAGAGATTTTGATAGACAATTAGTAGATTCAGAACAAGAAGATAGCCTAAGGCCTGATTGGATACCTGAAAAATCTTTAATAGGAGAAGGTTTAGACTTGTGGGATAATTTATTTAGTACAAAAACAGCGGATAAATTATATGATATGGCTGGTTTTGATATAGACAATCAAGAAGAAAGTTCTAAAGACTTTAATTTATTACAAGAATTATATACTGGAGCAGGTTTTATACTTGAAGCAGGAGATAAATTACCAGAATCTGTTAGCTCTAACATTAACAAAGTGCAAGTTGCTTTGGGTAAAGAAGAACTTGAAAGAAGAGCTGATGTTGTTAGCAATTTAGAAAAACAAATTAAAGACGGCAAGCTTAATAAACAAATGACATTAGGCGAAGCTAGAGAACTAGACGAAAGCTTAAATGAAAGATTAGCATGGCACGATTGGACATGGACAGATAAAGATAACTTAGGTGAATATTTAACAAGAAAAGAAAAAAGAGAAAATATATCCGAAAAAAGTATATCTTTTGACTTAGAAGAAATGGCTGAGGCAAATGCTAAAATGACAAAATTTATTACACCAGACACAGGCGCTTCTATAGTTAATCCTTTTGGTAATAATAATTTATTAGGTTTAATGGAAGCAATGTCTATGGGTCTAGATCAAGCTCCTCATATGGTTCCTTCTATACTTGGTACAACAATGTTAGCCGCGTCAGGAGTTAGTTTGGTTGGATCTGGTGGGCTTTCAGCTGGAGGTTCTGTTCCTTTAGCAGCTGCTGGTGTTTCTCTTATTGCTTTAGGTTCAGGTTATCAAGGGGCTATTTCTTATGGTAATATTTACATGGATGCTGTTGAAAGACAAATGGAAGAAAAATATGGGAAAGGAAATTTTACAACAGCTGAATATTTAGAATCATTAAAAAGCAAAGCTATTGGAGATCAATACGCTGCTGCAGCTGGTGGAGCTAGTGTTTTTGCTTCAGAGTTTGTTTCTGATATAGTAGCTTCTCAAATTGGTGGAGCAGCGTCAAAAGCTTTTGGTCCTGTTACTCAAAAAATGTTAGGCAACACTGTTGGTAACTATTTACTAACAGGTAAAATTCCTCAAGTGTTTTTTAATATGAAGATGCAAGCAGGTAAAGAATTTTTAACAGAAGGTTTTCAATCATATTTAGAACAAGGTTTTACTAATTTAGCAGCTTCTCGTAATAACCAAGACAAAGGAATAGTAAGTGCTTTTACAGAAAATATTGATTTTGATCAAATAATGATGGAAGCAGAGGCTGGTTGGAAAATGGGCCATTTGTTTGGTTTTTCTGGATCTAATAATAATTTAGGTGTTAAATTTGACAAAGGTAATAGTGTTCAGTCTTATACAGATTTTGCTAGTAAAATGGTAAACAATATGAACTTTGATCCAAAGTCTAAAGAATTTAAACTACAAGACAAAGTATTACAAGAAGTTATTAATGGTGCTAGAAATAACAAAAATCTTAATCAAGAACAAATTAGACAAGTTGAGATAGACATTTCTAACATGAGAGATAATGCTATAAAAGTTCCCAACTCTGCAACTATAGAACAAAGAACTGAGCTAAATTCTTTATTAGATGAAAAAAGAAAATTAATTCAAAAAATTAAAAAAATAAATGATAAAGATTTATCAGTTATAGATATTGAAAGAAGAGATGCTGTTAGTGAACAAATTAAAAATATAACAAAAACAATTAACGAAAGCGAAACTCGTCCTTTATTAAAATATTTTGATTACTCGCCCGATTATGTGGTAGCTCCAGAAAACATGCAAGACGTAGCTAAAGCTGAAGAAGCGTTAAACAAAATAGATAATAGTTCTTTTGAGCAAACAAATAGATTATTAGCCGACGAAGACTTTGATGTGAATAATAGTCTTGACCAAAGAAGAGCAGTTAAAATAGCAGGTGGTGTTATTGAAGCTGCAACTAAAAGACTATGGAGACAAGGAAGCTTGTTAACAAGAGATCAATTTAAAACAGCTTTAGAAAACGAATATATAAAAGCTTTAACAGAATACGACGCTGACTTAGACACAGGTACAGGCGCAGGTTCTTCAATATCAAGTAAGTTTAATTTAAGAGCTGGTGGTATAGCAAAAACTAATTTAGGAAGAGGTGAGTCTGCTAGTTTAGATTCTGAACAAGCTAGACAAGTAGCAGACACAACAGAACAAAAAGAGTTTGACGAAGTACAAGCCGAAGAAAGCAAACAAAGAGAAAAAGTTTACGCTTCTCAAACAGCTCAAATTGCCAACTTAGATACAGCAGAGACTAAAGCTATAATAAAAGATGAAGTATCTAAAGATATATTATTAGGCACAAGTAAAGGAATAAATGCAGCGGATTCATCTAAAAATATTACTAACCAGTCTAAAAAAGAATATTTTAAAAGACTTAGAAAAGATATTGGAACTTTTTCTAGTCAAAAATATAAAGACTTTGTAAACTCTTTAGATGCAGAATTTATTAAATCATTACCAGTTGCTACTATAAAAAGAAGATTCGGTAAGTTGTTTGGTATAAAACAAACAGGCACAACAAAAACTAAACAAATTAGTAAAACAGGAAAACCTAGTTATTTTAACAAACCGGTTTTTAGTGTACCTAAAGTAACAGCAGAATCATTACAAGCTTTTAAAGATTATTTTTTAGGCGGAGAAAAAAGGCAACAATCATTATACAACATATTGGCCACTGACTTTGCTTTAGAGTCTATGCAAGAGTTAATAGCAGATAAAGATTTCATGGGTAAACTGCAAACAGCATTAGGTAATGACGGTATTACTGCTTTAGAGTTTATGCAAAACATAGAAAACAAACTTGACGCTAGAGTAAAAGAAGATAGCTCGTTAGATGTTGTAGACAAAAAAACTAGAAAAAAATCAACGGTTCAAGATTTAACTAAATCAAATGTAACAGTTAAATCACCTGTTAAAGAAGCTGTTAGCAACGAAACAGTTGTTATTAAAGAAAAAACAAAACCTAAAAAACAATTAAGTGAAAAAACTATATCAAACGCTTTTAACGAAAAAGGAGCTGAAGGTATTAACACATTAATTGATGCATACGATTCTGGTTTTAGAAAATTAAGTATAAAAGAAAAAATAGCTGCACAAAAAGTAATGCTAGAAAACTTAATTAAAAACGGTATGCCAATAAAAACTTTATTAAAAGGCGCAAATTTAAGTCCAGGTTATTCGTTCCCTTCTTTAATAAAAAGAGGTTTACAATGGATTAGCGACAAAGCTGCTTTAGACAAAAGAAAAGGTGTTGACTTTGACAAAACAAGAGAAGCTTTTATTAGAGGTGAGATAGGTGATATTAAAGCGTTTAAATTAGAAATGCAAAAAAAATATGGAGAAACAACCGATAGCGATATTACAGCTGCATTACAAGGTAGAGCCATAGGAACAAAAGGAATTATAAATAGAGCAGAAGCTGACGTTGCTAAATCTGCTGCTATATTAAGAGGAAGAAAAAAAATATTAAATATAGTTAGAAAACTAGGACCATCTGATAAAGCAGCTTTTATAGATTTTTTATATTCTAACTCTAATTTAAATCAAAACATAGGTAGAGTTTTGAGTCCAATATTTGGATTTCAAAAAATTTATGTTCCGATTAAGTCTGGGATTAATAAAAGAGGTAAAAGATATGATATTAATCCTATTATAAATGAGCACGTTCTTCAGTTTAATAACCAAGTTAAAATGATTGCTTCGTTATTAGACGCGTCTTCAAAAACATACAAAGATGGTGTTAAATATTTAGATAAAAATCAGTTTCAAATTCCTATACAAGGTGTTGCTCAAGAACAAACATACACAACTCTTGATGGTGGAAAATGGAAAGCTAAAGATGGGTTACATCCACGTTTAAAAAATGCTTGGGAATCATTTTTACGCGGCGAAATAGAATGGACACAAATACCAGATGGAATAATTAGATATTTTAATGAATACTTTTATTTAAATCCAAACAATGTTTCTTTTAGAAATCCTATAAATAATAAAATTGAAACTGCTGCAAAAATATATAACGCAGAAATAAAAGGTAGTGTTAAAGTTGATGGTAAAACGTTTACCGCTAAACAATTAATGTCTATGAATCCTGAAGGGAAAGCAATGTTTCCTAATGTTGAAAAACTACAAGCAAGAGCTGTAGATTTAGCAGCCTCTAAAATATTAAACCCAACAGAAGTACAGCAGTTTATAAATGCTAATTTAAAAGCTGCGGTTGCGATGAATGAGGCTAATTTTGTTATACAAGAAAACATACCTGGTTTGTTTGAAAAAATATGTAACTCTCCATGTAGAGTTCCTAAAACTTCTGATCAAATAAAGAAAACTTTAGAAAATTCTTTAGACACACAGGTTAATGCTCAAAAAACTAACAAACCTACAAAAGGAATAAGTGTATTTGATTTTGATGACACTTTAGCTACAACTAGTAGTCAAGTAATAGTTAACATGCCTGATGGAACTAGTTACAAAATTGATGCTTCTGAATTTGCTGCACAATCTGTAAACTTAGAAAATGATGGTGCTAAATTTGATTTTAGTGAGTTTAATAAAGTTGTTGGTGGTAAAAAAGGACCATTAGCTGATCTTGCTTTAAAACGTCAAAACAAATTTGGTAGTGGTGACATATTTGTATTAACAGCTAGACCACAAGCTTCTGCTCAAGGTATTAAAACATTTTTAGATGGTATAGGTTTAAATTTACCTATAGAAAATATTACAGGTCTAGAAAATGGATCACCGCAAGCTAAAGCTGATTGGGTGTTAGATAAAACAGCTCAAGGTTATAATGATTTTTATTTTGCTGATGATGCAATTAAAAACGTTGAAGCTGTAAAACAAATACTAGATCAAGTAGATGTTAAATCTAAAGTTCAACAGGCTATAGTAAATAAAAGTGAAAGATTAAACGCAGAGTTTAATAAACAAATTGAACAAGTTACAGGTAAAGAGGCTTTCAAAGAATATTCAACTACTAGAGCTAGATTAGAAGGAGCTAAAAAAGACAAAGGAATATTAAAGTTTATTGCCAATCAATTAACTATAACGCCTTCGGCTGAAGATTTTATGGGATTAATGTATGATCTTATGGGTAAAGGATCTGAAGGAAATAGGCATGCTCAGTTTATTTTAGATAACTTAATGAAACCTTTTAACAAAGCTGAACAAGAAGTGTTATCAGCTAAGGTTAGCGTTGCTAATGATTTTGCTGCGTTAAGAGATAAATTTCCGTCTTTAAAGTCTAAAAACTTTAGTAACCCTTTGATGGAATCTATTGGCATTGGACCATATACTAAGTCTCACGCAGTTAGAGTTTACATATGGAATAAACAAGGTATGAATATACCAGGTCTTTCTAAAAGAGATCAAAATGCTTTAGTTAAAGCCGTAGAATCAGACTCTGAATTAACAGCATTTGCCGACAATGTAATAGTTATACAAAAAGATGGTCAATATCCTGGTCCAGGAAATGGTTGGTCCGGGGGTAATATATCAACAGATATACTAGGTGGATTAGATAAAGGTTTTAGAACAAAAGCAATGACTGTTTTTAATGAAAATGTAGATATTATATTTTCACAAGAAAACATGAATAAGTTAGAAGCTTTGTTTGGTACTAAATGGACAGAAGCTTTAAAAGATAGTTTACGTAGAATGAAAGCTGGTAGCAATAGACCAGTTTATCAAGGCGGAGGATCAAGAGTTGTAAATAACTTACTTGATTGGTTAAACGGATCTGTAGGAGCTATTATGTTTTTAAACATGAGATCTGGTTTATTGCAGTTGATATCTAATGTTAACTTTGTAAACTGGGGTGATAATAATATGTACGCAGCTGCTAAAGCATTTGCCAATCAACCACAGTACTGGAAGGATGTAGTTTATTTAATGAATTCTGATTATTTAGTAAATAGACGTGATGGATTAAAAATAAACGTTAATGAAGCTGAGCTTGCTAATGCTGCTAAAAAAGGCGGCATGAAAGGAGCTTTAGCCTACATGTTAGACAAAGGTTTTGTTATTACTAGAATAATGGACACGCTAGCTATAGCGTCAGGTGGTGCAACGTTTTATAGAAACAGAACAAATGCTTTATTAAAAAGACAAAATCCTGATACTGGTAAAACATATACTTTAGCAGAAGCAGAGGCAAAAGCTTTTGATGATTTCTATGCTGTTGCAGAAGAAAGTCAGCAATCAAGTAATCCAAGTAAAATATCACAACAACAAGCTAGTTTAGCTGGGCGTGTTATATTATCTTTTCAAAATGTTACAATGCAGTATAATAGAAAAATGAAAAAAGCTATTAGAAACTTGTATAACAGAAGGAAAAATCCAGGACAAACACAAAGAGAAAGTGATTTAGGTAATTTATCACAAATTATATATTACAGTACTGTGCAAAATATTGTATTTCATAGTTTACAACAAGCTTTATTTGCTGGGCTATTTAAAGGTGAAGAAGAAGATGATGAAGAAAGAGACAAAACAGCTGGTATAGCAAACGGTATGTTAGATTCTATACTATTTGGCTTAGGTTTTGGTGGTGCTGCAATTTCTACTGTTAAAAATGTTATATTAGAACTTGCTAAACAAGGCGAAAAGAAAGCGCCTAAATATGAAAATGCTGTCTGGGGTGTGTTAGATTTTTCACCAGTATTAGATTCTAAAGTTAGAAAATTAAAATCAGCTTTTAAATCTTTTTCTTGGAATATGAAAGAAATGAAAAGAAGAGGTTGGAGTTTAGAAAACCCAGCGTACTTAGCAGTGTCACAAATTATAGCTGCATTTACTAACGTTCCATTAGATAGAGTTATGAGAAAATATCAAAATATATCTACAGCTATTGACGAAGAAACTAAAACATGGCAAAGAGTTGCTTTAGCAATGGGATGGGATACTTGGAGTTTAGGTTTACCTTATTGGGGATTACAAAGTACTATAAAAAAAGAAGAAAAAGAAGATGCTAAACTAAAAGCAGATTTTAAAGCAGATATTAGAAAATTAAAGGCTGATGGTTATAAAAAAACAATGACACCAGAAAAATATGATGATGTTATTGAAATGAAAAGTCCTTATGGAACAGTAATGTATTATTATAAATTAAAAAAATAAATATGGTAAAGATTAAAAAACTTTGGAACTCATTAATGTACAAATTAATGTTTAAGAATTATGAATGCGAATGTGAAAACAAAAAATAAAATGGGAGGAATAAAAATACCAAACTTTTACGCGTCACCTTTACATAACAGTAAATTATTGACAGGTGAAAACACAGATAAAATACAAACAGACAACAGAGGAGAATATTCTTTAGTTATGGATGATACACAAGCAGGTTTAAAATCAGGCGATACTATTAGACCAGCTAATAACAAATCTTTTAAACCAGCTGTTATAGGAAAATCACAAGGTTCTAAAGATGGTTATTTAATAGGTGGTGATTATAATGTTCAAAAAACAGGTGATAAAAGTTATAATTTAAGTCCTACCTCTAGAAATAAATTTGGTGGAACACCTGATAATACAGACAAACAAGCGGCTTATGAAAAAGCTCAAGATCAACTTTTTGCAGAAGGTAAAATAACTGAAACTGATGACAAGGCTGTAAAATTAATTAAAAAAAGAGTTAAGAAAAACGCAAAAAAACTTTCTAAATAAAAAGAAAAATGAGTAATAAAATTTCGGAAAACACTGAATTAACTTTAGATTTAAAAACACTTGTGATTATTGTAACTTTCATTGTAACTGTTGTAGGTATGTGGTTTGCTCTTCAAAAAGACATCGATCTTGCTAAAGAACTACCTAAGCCAGAGGTTAGCAGAACTGAGTATGATTTAAAAGATCAGCTAATTAGAGAAACAATAATGAACACGCAAGAGAAGGTAGAGCAAAATAGCGACAAGCTAGATAAAATTGACGAAAAGCTTTACCAGATAATTAAAAAATAAAATTATGAAAAATATATTAACTTTAGCAATGTTATTGCTTTCTAGCGTATTATACTCA
>Ga0206682_10000808_pt1 | contig 32771 bp, 35 predicted proteins | sample M240m12015metaG_FD_155444 | JGI IMG/M metagenome (GOLD analysis project Ga0206682, IMG submission 155444) | Ammonia-oxidizing marine archaeal communities from Monterey Bay, California, United States - M2 40m 12015 | ecosystem: Environmental > Aquatic > Marine > Intertidal zone | place: USA...
CAGGCCTCCAACAGTCAGTTGGACAGACTACAGGATTTCATTTTTAGGTCTAGGCGCCAATGCAACAGTTTTGGCCTCTCTAACGCGTACAAGCGCATTTATGCCCTGCCTCTCGCACCTGGCGCTCTATCACTAGCGCCCTATCAGAGCGGCTGGATTTAAGCAGCTTAAGCCATGCCGAGAAACATCATCGACATTGGCCACTGCCAGTATTACATTGCGCCACGACTTCGCGTAAAAACCAAAAAATCACTCTGAAAAGAAAAAGCACAGGAAACCTGCACACATGCGTCAAGCAAAGCGCCCTACAAAGCTTCATAAAAATCTCAAATTTCCAGTGTTTGTAAATTTCGCACTGGGCCTGTTTTTGTTCGCAGCCAGCACCGTACACGCGGCCTATGACCGCGACATGCCCATGCTCCAAACAAGCAATGGCGATATCGAGATTGCGTACTTAAGCGTCGGTGATGAACAGGCAACACCTATTCTCATTGTTATGGGGCTTTCTGCATCCCATCGAATATGGGATCCGGCTTTAATAAACGGACTACTCGATGGCGGTTACCGCGTGGTGCTTTTAGACAATCGCGACACAGGTGAATCGTCGAGGGTAGAGGACAAAGGCAAGCTTTGGCTGTGGTGGCAACTGTTAAAATCACAAATAGGACTTAGCGTTAACTCGCCTTACACGCTAGCTGACATGGCCGGCGACGCAGTGGCGGTACTAGACACATTGGAAATTGAACAGGCCCATGTCATCGGAGCATCCATGGGCGGCATGATTGCGCAAATCATTGCCTACGATCACCCCGAGCGAACAAAATCTCTGACCTCCATTATGTCCACCACCGGCGCACCCCACCTGCCACCGCCGGGCAAAGCCCAGCGCGATGGCATTGATAAAATGAATAAAAGCTCCGAGGACGAAGCCGCCAGGCTCGAGGCACTGGGCTTTTTTGCCAGCGCCCTACCTAATCAGGTCACCGCTATTTTTAATGCAGGAGACCGCACCGAACGAGTTCAACAAATTAGCGTGCCCACCTTAGTACTCCACGGTGCTGACGATCCATTACTACCGCTTGCTCACGGCGAATTTACGGCCAAAAATATTACCGGCTCTACCTTCAAGGTCTATCAAGATATGGCCCATAACATGCCTGATGAAATAATCCCTATAATGGTCAGCGATATGCTCACCCACCTGAATGCAGTGGACAACCAATAAGGTATTACGTTCGTAGTTAGTGGGCGAAAAAACGCAGAGTGATTACATCCCACTGGGCTTGAGCATTAAGTCTGAAGGGCAACACACTGGTGCCTACACCTGCACTCACGAAGACCTGACGTTGCTCGTCCTGGTGAAGCCCACAATGTGCTGACTTTGGCGCATCTGTTGGCACCCAAAGCGGGCCTAAAAATGGCAGACTGACTTGACCACAATGGGTGTGCCCCGCTAAGACTAGGCCTTTAACCCGCGCATCGAAAGCCCCAGCGGGGTCATGGGTAAGACTGAGTTTGCGCCCACCCTCGCAGTAACTTGGAAATTCTACGTATTGATACGCTCCAGAATAATAATCACCGAGTCCTCTAACGCATAAATTTAGTGATTTAACTTGCTGCACTGAATTTGCCAACACAGGCACCCCTGCGTCGCGCAGCGCCATTTGCCATTGAACCCCAACCGTCCAATTTTCGTGATTTCCGAGTACTGCAAAAGTCGGAATGCCGCCCGTGTCCGACATCGCTTTGGCGACAGCAATGCGGTGCTGATTCAGGTCAAGCAACTCATCTGGATTCTTAACATAGTCGCCTGCAAACAAAATGAGGTCGGGCTTGCTGTCCACCACGGCAATCATTAGCGCCGCCAACTCAGTTAAAGCATCTGCATCGCCCTCAATATGTAAGTCGCTCAGAAGCGCTACTTTCAGCGTCGACAAAGGCACTGCATCCGCCGCGCTTTGCGCTGGCAAATCAATTACTACCCGGTTGACCTGCGGCTGAGTGCCAGAGGCAATAACTACGGCAATCCATACGCTCATCAACGCGCACACTAATGCGCACATTAATACGAAAAAAAGCAACCAACCAACATGAGGTTTAGTCAATCCAACCACCGTAAAAATTCCCCGCTAAAAGCTTCGTATTTGAGTTTTAATTTTGCCATTACCCTTTTTTCATTCTATTTCCCTCTGTAGTTTTTTCAGCAGCTTTCGCGCAACGGTTTTGACCAGGACGGCAGGCCCTACAAAGGTGGATCTTTCGCTTCAAATGGCCACACGCCAAGGTTAGCATCAGTACTCAAGATATCGGGGAGATAAGTTATGGACGTGCGGACACTAATGCGGCGCGCAGCCCTGCACTATAGTCATCGTGAGGCGATCGTGCACAATGACACTCGCCTGACTTTCGCCCAAGCTTGGGAACGTGGAGTTAGGTTAGCTAACGGTTTGCGCGCGATGGGCTTGCAACCGGGTGACCGTGTCGGTGTACTAGAAGACAACTCAGTGGAGGCCGCTGATTTATTTCAAGCCGCAGCCATTGCAAACTTGGTACGTGTGCCTCTTTATCCGCGCAATGGCCGCCCTGCCCATACCCACATGCTGGGCCACACAAACTGCCGCGCCCTACTGGTTAGCGAGCAACATGCCCATGAAGTGGCCGATTTAGATACCGAACTGCCTGATCTCGAGCATATTTTTGTACGCGACAAAGGCTATGAAGCGTGGCTGGCAACACAGTCAACGCAAGACCCCAATGTACCCATTAACCCTGAAGACTATTTCATTATTCGACATACCGGCGGCACCACAGGCTTGTCCAAAGGCGTGGCTTATACCCACAAAGCTTGGTTGGCAGCGGGCCGCGACTGGTTTTATACCTTTCCGCCCGTAGAACCAGGTGATAAATGTTTACACCTTGGGCCTATCTCACACGGTTCTGGTTACCAATACTTACCCATGTGGCTGGCCGGTGGCTGCAATGTCATGGTCAATCATTTTGACACCACTGAGACCTTGGACCTGATTGAACGCGAGCAGATCAATTTTGGTTTCATGGTTCCGACCATGGTTAATGCAGTGGTCCACGACAACAAATCACGCGGGCGCGATTTCTCTTCAATTAAGTGTTTGCTGATTACCGCCGCGCCTATTCAAGACGCCACCTCGCTGGCTGCCCGCGAAGTATTTGGTGATGTGCTTTACCAAGGTTATGGACAAACCGAGGTACTGCCCATATCTATGATGAATTCCGCACAATGGTTTAACGACGTCGACGGTTCTAATCCTCTGCGCGCCTGCGGTCTTGCACTGCCTTTTTCCGAGGTAGAGATCTGGGACGAAGAGAATAATGTTTTGCCTGCCAATGAGGTGGGTGAAATTGTCGCGCGCTCGGACGGTATGATGACGGAGTTCTGGAATAACCCTGAAGCCACAGCCCAGCGTATGGTCAATGGTTGGATAAAGACCGGAGACCTGGGCAAGATTGACAGCAACGGCTACCTTTACGTGGTCGACCGCGCCGACGACATGATCATTTCTGGTGGGTTTAACATTTGGCCTGCAGAGATTGAAAACGTATTGGCAGGCCATCCCAATATTTTGGAAGTCGCCGTGTTTGGCATTCCTCACGAGCGCTGGGGTGAAACGCCTCATGCCCATTGCGTCATTGCCCAAGGCACAAGTGTCAACGAGGAAGAGCTGATGCAAATGGTGATAGACGACCTAGGCTCTTACAAGAAACCAGGCGGCATAACCATCACAACCGACCCGCTACCGAAAAGCCCAGTGGGCAAAATCAAACGTAAAGATTTACGCGAACCTTACTGGGCGGGCGTAGACCGAAGGGTCTCGGGCAGCTAACTGCCCGGATTGAACCCGCACCAGACCAACACTGACCTAGCGCAGATAAATGCTCAGCGCGCGTCAAACAAAACTACTAACCAGAACTATCAAACAGCGCTAGTCAAACAGTGGGTCAAAAAACACCTTTAGCTCGTACAAAATACCAATAACTGCCACCGCAAAATCACTGGGGCGGTCCTCTAAATACTGCTCAAAGCTCTGCAAGTACAGCGGATTGCCCGGCACCACCACATGAGTTTTAGCGTAATTAAAGCCTGGCTCATGGGCATTGCCCATAGAAATGTCCTCAGACTGCGTGTGATCTAACGCGACTAACTGAAACCGTTTAAGGGTAGCATGCCGGTTTTTGGCATCGTCATAGGCCAATTGCAGCTGGGATTTAACCGCTCCGTCGCCATTGCGATAAAGATTTGCGATGGCCCAAGCAAAGTGCCAAACAGCATGATTCCAATCGATAAGCGTTACCGTTTCGGCTGTATACAAACTGTCAATGTACGCCATATACAAAGCGGCTATGGCGCCGCCAACTTCAGGCGTAACCACCTGATCGCGCAGCGCCCAAATAGTCAAGGGAGCAGTGGCTAAGTTGCGCTGCAGCTCTGCCTCAGCAACTTTTAAGGTCTGAGCAAAATCAATGCCCTCTACTCTGACCGCATTTTGGTCGTTGATATACAAATAAGGTAAGACGTTCTCCGTACACCGAGGGTTGGCTCGGCCCGGAGACGCAACATTGTCGTCACCGTAAAGATAGTCCTCGGACAAAATCGGCAAACCGGTATAGCACCAAGTGATGTCCTTATCAGTTGCACTTGCATCCAGCACCCCGGGCGCCAATTGCCACCCCCGCGATTGCGTTGCTGCACCTGGGCGATAACTTGCATAGTTCACCGTATCAATCACCAGCTCATTGCAGCTCAGACTCACCGCGTCCGGGCCGGCTGTCAGCTCAAATTCGGTAGAGCGGTATTGATAAGCGGCCTCTCCTGCGACCAAGGTAAGTAATGCCAAATTACTACGATCACTAGCAAACACACTGTATTTACCTGCTGAGATGAGTAAAGGTGTTTGCAAAACAAATTGCTCTTCATTGCCACTGGATAACGTGCAACCGTTCAGGTCGACATCATGATCGGTGCTGTTAAATAGCTCAAACCAACTCCCATCGTTGCCCTCAATCTTTGCCATCAACTCGGTAATGCGCACGTCACCGACTTGCACAGCCTGGGCACCCACAATGGCGCTGGCATTCGCGCTCAAATTGACTCCGGCACTTAGGAGAAAGACTAGTATGCTCAATAGAGGCAATATAGAAGACGACTGAGGTGAGCGGCATAGTTTCATTCGGTTTTCACCAGAGGTAGGGCGTCGAAAGTGTAGCAAACATTGCGTACAACTGCTCTGAGCGCTTTCAATTGCTGATGGTTTCGCTGTAACGTTAAGTCGACAAAGATGACGCCTAGGCCGCGGGGTAGTGATACGAGCGGCAACAAAAAGACCATCAGAATATACTTAAGATGAAACCCAAATACGCGAAAGAGAGACCTTAATGAGCGATACCAGCGACTTCAAAAAAGGCATGATCGAGACCAATGGCATAGCACTGCACTATGTTGAATATGGCGAGGGCCCGTTAGTGATTTTTTGTCACGGCTGGCCAGAATCTTGGTACTCCTGGCGTCACCAAATCCGCGCGGTAGGCAACCAAGGTTACCGAGCCGTGGCCCTACATATGCGCGGTTACGGCAACAGCACTAAACCCGCTAACATTGACGCTTACACCATTAGCCACCTAATTGGCGACGTGGTCGGCAGTATTGCTGGATTGGGCGAGTCTGAAGCGGTAGTGATTGGCCATGACTGGGGCGGCCCAGTGGCTTGGTACAGCGCCTTAATGCGGCCAGATCTATTTCGCGCGGTGGCGGTACTCTCGGTACCTTTTATGCCACCTTTTGCCCTACCTGCAGAGGTCTCAATGAACGACCTTATGCAAGCAAACGCTGGCGATCAGGAATACTACCGATTATTTTTCCAAGAGCCGGGGGTCGCTGAAGCAGATTTCGAGAAGGATGTAAGGCGCAGTATGCTTGGGGTTTTATATTCCATCAGCGGCGACGTGATCAAAGACGGCTACCACAGCATTGGTTGGGACGGTCACTTTCCGCAAGATCAAACAATGACTGAACAGTTTGTTATTCCAGATGCCCTGCCTGAATGGTTGAGCGAGGAAGATCTGAATTTCTACGTGCAAGAACATTCCGCGTCAGGTTTTACCGGCGGCTTCAATTGGTACAGAAACATAAAGCGCCTACCGGGCATTGTGGCGCCCTTTATTGGCAAAACAATTGATCAACCCTCACTGTATATGTATGGGGAACATGACCTAATTGCCGGCAACACAGCGGACGCAATAGAGTCTATGCGAACTGGGCAAACTGGCCTAACAGACTTACGCGGATGTGTTGAATTTCTCGGCGCGGGACATTGGTTACAACAAGAGCGCGCCGAGGGTGTTAATGCCGAGTTAGTTAAGTTTTTGCAGAGCTTATAGCCACTAACTCTGCAAGCAACTAAGCCTATCGCCAGCATGCAGCTCAATGACTTGAGCCGTTGGGCGATCGGGCAGCGCAGCATTCTTTTTTCTAGCCACCAGCCAGTTTGACCGTATGGCCCATTTCTTCGAGCAGCACTTTGACTCGGTCGCGGTCGGCGGTTTGCAGTTCAATGACGCCGGCCTTGATGGAGCCGCCCACACCAAAGGCATTTTTTAACTTCTTTGCCAATTGACTGAGTTCCGCTTCAGCAAGGATTAGCCCTTTCACGAGAGTCACACCCTTACCCTTACGCCCTTTGGTTTCGCGGTGCAGGCGCACAATGCCGTCGCCCTGGTTCGTTATTGTGGCGTGTTGACTTTTACACAGACAGGCGGCCTGCGGGCGCAGGCAACCGGGGCAGATACGCTCATCAGTGCTAAACACTAGATTCGACTTACCGGATTTGTCTTTTTTCATTCGCATGGTTGATTCGCATAGTCGTTTGCATAGATGTTTGAATAGTTGTTTGCATAGTTAACTCGTACAGACCACAAGTATAACTAGGTTAGAAAATTGTGCTGGAACAACCAGAAAATCGCGCAAAAAGGAGCAAGACGAATTAGGCCTACTTACGTTGGACAATAACCAAGTCAAATCCAGCGAACAGTTTATGCACCTGTGTTAGGCGTCTGAAAACTGTAGAGTTGTTGTTTGTTTGGGGCTAATTGCATTGTGATTGAATGGATAAATGAACAATATGCTCGCCCAGTTAGATTGCCAGCGATTGTCTTGTTGAGAAAGCCATGCCGCCTAAACACGCAGCAAAAAGTAGCGCCGCGACTCAATGTCGCGGCACCTCGCAACCTATATTTTGGCCTTACCTGCCAGCTGCTGCGTCTACCTGTTGCGCCTCTTCTCGATCAATGTTGGCTCGCGAGATAATATACTGACGAATATTTTCAGTGTCTTGAACTGACACAACATCTGCAAAGCTCGCCATACCCCCTGCTGCAAGTACGCCACCGCGGACAATCTCTGCAAAGATTTGGTGCTTACCATCACCCATCATACGAAGGTCAGGTAGGATGCCCGCAGACCGAGCATTAGCGCCGTGACAACCGCCACACACTAGGTTGTACTGCTGTTCACCACGCAATAACTGCTCCGCTGATGCCATCATGACCGGCTGCTCGGGTATCGAACGGTCAAGAATCCGTGGTTCCTCAAGCGCTAGGTTACCGCCCAACTTAAAGACCAACAATTTACCAAAGTTCCCGTATTTAACCGCAGCGGTCTCAGTGGTTACCAATCCAACAAAGTTCTCCACTGCGCCGGTACCCGCAAGAATAGCGACATATTGCACACCATCCACTTGGTAAGTAATGGGCGGAGCGAGCATGGATATGTAGGTATTAAAGCTCCACATTTTTTCGCCTGAGTCGGCATCAAATGCGCTTAAATAACCAAGACCATCGCCTTGGAATACCAGTCCGCCAGCGGATGCCAGCACACCACCGTTCCAATAATGCACGTGATCTACCGACCAAAGCTCTTCGCCTGTTAATGGATTAAACGCTTTCAGGTAACCCTTTGCCTCGGGTGCTTCAGCGGCCATTTCCTCAGCCAAAATAGAGCTATTCTCAACATCTATGCCTAGGTTAGTGGTGCCCGGATTGCGCTTAAAGTAGCCGGTTTCTTTAAACTCAGCGTTCAACGAATAAATAAATGGGAAATCTTGGGCGGGCATATAGACAATGCCTTTAGCTTCATCAAACGCCATGGCCTGCCAGTCGTGGCCACCTAACGGTCCGGGCAACACCCACTTGGCCTCTTCAGAGAAATCTGTTTCCGGATTTTCTACTGGGCGACCTGTTGCCATATCGACATGGGTTGCCCAAGTCGTTTTCACATAAGGGTGTGCACGGAGCAATTCGCCATCTTCGCGATCGAGCACATAGAAAAAGCCATTCTTTGGCGCCTGCATAATCACTTTGCGCTGCTTACCGTCAACTTCCATTTCGGCCAAAGTCATGTCTTGTACCGCAGTGTAGTCCCAGTTATCGCCCGGCGTTGTTTGGTAGTACCAGTTCATAGAGCCAGTATCGGCGTCCACTGCAACAATACTAGAAAGGAATAAATTGTCGCCACCACCCGGAGAGCGAATCACTCTGGTCCAAGGCGCGCCATTACCCACACCCAAATAGACTTGGTCAAACTCTGGGTCATATACGATTGAGTTCCAGACGGTGCCGCCGCCGCCCACTTCCCACCAACTGCCACCTTTCCAGGTCGTCGCAGCCAGTTCTAATTCTGGATGCTCAAAGGGAAGCGAAGGGTCACCTGGCACTGTAAAGAATCGCCAAATCTGCTCTCCCGTTGCTGAGTCATAAGCAGTCACATAACCGCGCACACCAAATTCTGCGCCGCCATTACCAATAAAAACCTTACCTTTTGCCGTTCTTGGCGCACCGGTGATGGTGTAGTAACGATCTCTATCGATCACCGTATCCACTTCCCAAACCTTTGCGCCACTGCCTGCATCCACTGCAACCAGGCGGCCGTCTAATGTGGCCACATAAACATTGCCCTCATAAACCGAAACACCTCGATTAATAGGCCCACAGCAAGCTTTACGCACAAAGTCTCTTGGCACTTGAGGATCATATCGCCACAACTCTTCGCCAGTTGACGCGTTCACCGCGTGGACTATGGAATAAGCTGAAGTAAAGAATAAGGTGTTGTCGACCATGATGGGGGTCGCTTCCAGCGCTTTATTTGTACCCACATCAAGTTCAAAGGCTAAGCCTAAGTTCTTTACTGTATTGCGGTTAATTTGCGTTAGCGGCGAGAACCGCTGCTCTTTGTAGTCCAAACCATGCGCTAACCAGCTGCCAGGTTCACTCGCAGCGTTATTAATGCGTTGATCATTGATTTTGCCTTGAGGCGTTACCTCGCTGGCGGCGGGTGCAGTACTTTTAGTTTGCTTCGCTTTGTTCTCTGCTGGTGAACACCCCATTACCAGCGCAACTACAAACAGCGAAAAACCAATTTGTCGAATCTGTGAATTTATTATCATTATTATCTCCCTCTCTTCCCTAAGACTATGGAAAAAAAAGCATACTCGCCAGCATCTTTTTAGGTGCCCAAAAACCAGCAAATTCCCTAGCAAATTGAACTAAAGCTTGAACACAAAGCGCGCTCACCTAGCAGCATTTATCGCCACTCATACCGAGCCTCACTGCGCCACATTGGAGAAGCCTTGCGATGGGCACAGGCCCCCAACGCCGCCTAAAGGAGTGAACAAAGAGGTGACGTTTGCACAGGCGTTGATAGCACAGACAGGCTGACCTGGATCACGTACTATCTCGACAGCAGAAAAAAAGGAGAATCTAATGGCAAAAGCCTTTATGGCCTACCCCGAGCTTCGAAGTCCATTTGAAGCCACACAAATTCATCCTGAAGGCAGCGCAACTGTGCTGTATCAGGGCAAAACCATCACACTTTCCGAAACCGGCAGTGGCGACGGACTTTTGATTAACCCCAAAGATCTTGGGCAAATCAACGGTTTCGAAATTAAGCCGGAAGGTGCGTGTTTCAGAGACCTGTGCATCCCATTGAACGACCAATTATTATTCGAGCAAAATGGGCAGCAATGGTTCAACCTAACCGCCTTTGCCGACTTATTAGACCAACCCTACGTTGCAGATCATGCGGCAGGCGTTTGGAGTTTCGCGGAAATTCCAGCAAAACGTGCAAACATGATGGTGGACGCCATGGCACCTGACATTGAACTCACCGACCGCAAAGGTGAAGTGGTCAGACTGGCTGATCTAAAAGGCAAAAAGGCGCTTATTGTTACTTGGTCCTCGTGGTGAGGATGCTTTCTTGACGTGCCCGTGTGGCAACGTATATACGAAGAAATCAACGATCCCGACTTTGTCATTATTTGTGCGGCCCAAGACACCGGCGGTGAGGCGGCAGCAGGACCCATTTTTGATGCGGCCAATCCAACCTACATACAGGTAATAGATGAAGACCACTTGGTCAGCAGCGCCTTCAACTTTGTCAACGTGCCCTCAGCGGCATGGATTGATGAAGAGGGCCGCATAGTGCGCATTGACGAAGGCACTTATTCAAAAGTGCACGAGCTAGGCGTGGGTGATCAATCTATTTCCTTTGGTACCAATGTGTATGAACCTGCCCTCAAAGACTGGGTGGCAAATGGCGCGCAGAGCAAGCATGTGCAATCTGCGGCAACAGTGGCTGGCAACATTCGCAAGCATACTGCGGACCAACAGAAAGCTGACGCAGCATTTTGCTTAGGTAACTTGTTCCGCAAGCACGCCATGGACAACAAGGCCGATGAGTACTGGAACATGGCCAGCGCTTTGAATCCTGACAGCGTGAACTTTATTCGTCAGAATTTAACGTTGTCGGAAGAGGGTTCCGCAGGTGAGCAATTCAGAGCAATGCGGGATAACTTTGAGGCTACGGGAACCGATTACTATCGACCCATTGATATAGAGCATTAGCGCTCGCAGGAGCGCTGGCGCTTGCATGATCGCTAGTGCTAAAGAGTAAGCATAACGGCAGGTGTTCCCGTCGTTGTTCTTTCTCTTTTAAGTATTTCTGATCTTTTCTCAGCCGGCTTGTGGCCACCTCTAACCACCTCAAGCCCGGCGTCTAAAACTCAATCACCATACGACCACGCGTCCCCCCCTGCTCTAATCGCGTATGGGCAACACTGGCGTTTTCTGGCGTCACAGAGCCCGCAACCCGTAGGGTTAACACACCCGACTCTACCTGCTGTCTGAGTAAATCTAGCTTTTCGTATTCACCGTCGTAGCCGGTCACCCAAGTCGCAGTAAACTTAATGCCTCTTTGTTCTTCACCCTTAAAGCCGCGAATGGCGGTGAAGCTTCCGCCGTCTTTGACCGCATCAATGGCAAGCTCATTGAGTAGTGCACCATCAGCAAGGCCATCTACGCCTTGCGGAAAGTGCTCGCGAATTTTTTCTGCATAACCGTCGCCGCGGCTAATAAGAATATCTGCGCCAAGGGATTTGAGAAGCGCTTTGTCTGCATCAGCGCAATCTGCGATGACCTGTAATCCGGCCGCTTTAGCCAACTGTATAACGTAGCCGCCGTAAGCACCGGGACCGCCGGTAACAGCAAGCACCTGACCCGGCTTAAGATTCAGCAAGTCCAATGACATTCTTGCGGTCAGCGCATTCATCGGCAAGGTGCAGGCTTCTACATGAGTTGTACCCGCAGGCGCCGGCACAACAGCCATTTGATCTAACACAATCTGCTCGCGATAAGCGCCGTGGTTAGCACTAGGCACCACCATAGCCATCACGCGATCGCCAACCTTGACCCCAGTGGTTACGCCCTCACCCACTTGGTCGACAATGCCCGCGGCGTCCATGCCGGGTACATAAGGTGGCGGATCTTTCTTCTGTAATGCGGCGCGCATACCGTTTCTGCCCACAACATCCGTGGGGTTCACTGCGGCAGCGTAATTGCGTATGCGAACCTGCCCTGGACCGGCCTGCACTTCAGGCACATCTACCACCTGCAAAACCTCAGGGCCGCCATGTACCATTAATCCTACTGCCCGCATCATTTTCTCCGAATGCTAAATAATCTAATCATAATGCAGCGTTTATATGAGGCGGACAAGACTAGACAAACCTGTATTACCTTGCTGTTTGGCGGCGATTTGCGTTATCCCAGCGCCCGTCACAAAACACGCATTGCAGCTATAAAATAACTCAAGCCTGCGCACGTTTTGGCATACAAACCATCGATTGGTGGTTATTCTTAGCCCCACCCACCCTATGCATGAGAAAGTAGGGTATACCCGGCAATGAAAACATTTATCAAAAAGCTACGAGCGCTGCAGAGGTACTCGCTGCACGCTTTGATCAACAATAAGGTGGCCCTATGAGCGATTCAGAATCAGTCAACGAAGACGGCCCAGCGGCCTCGGCCAAACCACAACGCAAAGGCAATGGTCTGGCGCGTATTGTAATGCTGCTGATCACTGCCCTGTGTTTTGCCTACTTGTATTACCGCCTCAACGGCGCTGCAATGCGCGAAGGCCTTTCCCTCGTCGAGTATATGACCCAGGTGTTTGCTACGGTGAATTGGATCCCTTGGTTGTTGGTGATGGTTACCTACTCCCTGTTCTACTTCACCATTGACACCTTGGTGGTCACCAAGGCCCTGAACTGGTTTGTGAAAGAGATCAAATACAAAGATATTCTGCCTATACGCGCCAGCTCCTACATCATTTCAATTTTTAACGAACAAATAGGTAAAGGTGCCATGGCCCTTTACCTGAACAAGCGCGACCAAGTGCCCGGGTGGGAAGTGGCCTCCGTGATGTTTTTCATTATGTTCTGTGAGGTTTTTTACCTGCTGGTCTGGGCCACAATTGGCTACTTTGTAGGGGGCAGTGCGCTGCCCGAAGTATTTGGCCTAATCCCTTATATTGCCTCCGGCGCAGCGGTGTTTCTGATTGTGTGGATCGCCTACTTCCGTGGCATTTTGTTACCCAACAATACATTGCGCGAGCGCGAAGTGTTTCACGCCTTCCGCCAAGCCAAGCCTTGGCACTATGGGGCGTTCTTTATGTTGCGCTCTCCCGCCCTCATAGCGGCGATTGTTGTGTATACCGTGGCTTTGAATCTATTTGGCGTAGAAGCTTCGTTTGCCACCCTATTCCCAATTCTACCGGTCATTTTCTTTGCCGCCGCTGTGCCAACGCCCATGCGGGCCGCTGCCATTACGTTCTGGGTTGTACTCTTTCCAGACAACGAGGGGCAAATGGCGGCCTTTGGTTTTGTGCAGCACAATTTCTTTATATTGTTTAATGCGGCCATAGGACTGTTGTTTTTACCACGCGCCAATCGAGAGTTGTTTGCAGACGGGAACGAGTCAGCAAAGACTTAGCAGCGCCGCCAGCCCTGGCGAGTGCGTTAAACGCGCCTGCTGGCTGAGGCCAGTAGGGCAGCTCATTTGTTTTAGTTCTGCATTTAGTTCTGGTTGCAGCTTTAGATTTGGCGCTAGTTTTAACTCTGCTTTTAGGTCTAACGCGGCCCTAACTAAGCGCCAGCTCTCCGCCTTTTCCAAAGCAGAGCCCGCACAATGCGTCGATGGGTAAGTTCGTCCAGCGGATACAAAGTGATGAGTGCTATAGAGCAAAGTGAGCACACGGCAGGAATCAAAAATGCGGCCATGCGAATGCCTTGCAGCGCCTCCTCGCTCTGCACTTCATTGGCACTATAACCAATGAAGCTGAGTAACAATCCAATCATGCCAACGCCTAAGCCGGAACCTGCTTTGCTGATAAATTGGCAGAGGCCAAACAGAATGCCATCGTCGCGCACACCACTGCGCAACTCACCAAATTCCACGGTGTCTGGCAACATGGACCAAAACATTACCGCAACAGACCCGCCACAAACGCCACTGAATATAGCCAGCGCCGATAACGCAGCGACGTCGGTCACTTCCAGCGCCAGAATTACGCAATTACCGATAACAGCACCACCGCCTCCCATTATCCAAACAGCGCGTTTGGAGAGTTTGCGAGCGACCAAAGTCCACAAAGGAATGCCTACGCAGGCACCCAGAATGCCCAGAGGCAAGATGGTGGAGACCGCCTCAGGCTGTCCGGCGTAGTAACTGATGTAATACACCAACGCCTTGCCGCCCATAGTTGAGCCAATGATGCCGACAAACGAGGCAGCACACAGCACCCAGAAAGCTGTATTGGATTTTACGAAGTCCAGCGTTTGCACTGAGGTGAGTTGCACCTGCGTTGCGGCAATGGGTTTTTCGGAAGTAGTAAAATAAACCACTGACATCACTAATGTTGCGATCAGCGCATAGAGCAGCCCTGCCATTACGAATCCTTCGCGCAAGTTGCCGTCACCAAAGTAATTGGCAAGTTCTAGCAGAGTGGCAGCGGTAACAACGCCGCCAGCCATGGCACTCATTATTCTCACCGCCGCCATAGTGCCACGCTCTTGACTGTCGTGGGTGATCGCCGCCGCAAGGGAGGAGTAAGGTACCGAGGCCACCGTGTACATAGTGCGGAAGAGTAAGTGCGAAATCAGGCTCGCCGCCACCACCTGATCTGGGAACCAAACCGGCGCGGCAAACATGCCAACAAAACTTAGCCCAACAAATGGCGCGCCAAACAAAATATACGGACGGAATTTTCCTAGCCGCGTACGCGTGCGGGTAGCGATCCAACCCATCAAAGGGTCAGAGATACCGTCCCAGATCACCGGGATCATAAAAATGAGACCGGCTAGCGCAGGGTCTAAGCCCAGCACGTCGGTATAATAGTAGAGAAGATAAAGATTAAGGCCGGTGGCGTACAAGTTGAAACCGAAGTCACCAAAACCATAGCCTGCAACAGTTCGCCGACTGACCTTCTCGCGAGGTTCTACGGCTCTACTAATAGATGGAGGCATAAGTGTGTTCACTGACAGTTTCCGTTTAGAACGGCAGAAATTCTTTTTATCACAATCGGTGAGCACTCCAATCTATCGAAAAAATCAAACCCTTCACGAATGCTCGCCCCTAAACAAACATCTACCCCCAGTCGTTCACAAACGCTCGTAAACGAACTCTCTCACGAACACTCTTTAACGAACGGTCAGTGCTTGAGGTTATGAGTAACAACAAGGGCGGGTAATAGGACGCCTACCGGATCGGACTTTATCCTATAGCCTTATCTTTTGGCCATACGCCCACTAGGCCCAGCCCCTGCTGTTTAACAGCCCGCGACTACCCGCGAACACAAGGACATAAACCTACCCTAAGTAGGTGTTTGTGCGATAGTAATTTGATGGAACGGACGCTTTGAAGCGCTTTAGACTTACGCTTGTATTTTCGTTTTCTTACAAAATAGTCGGGACGCCTAGCTCTCTTGGTCACCGGTCTTAATCATCCATTTTTAGCCGGATGCCTAGTCATACCGACTAGCGGTCGTTAGTCGACTCTGAGTGTCGCCGGAGTAAGACACCATATTGCCGGAATCTACTAGTCCCAGTTCGAGACCGACGGTAAAAAAACTGGTCACTGAAAATACAGAAATATCTTTGGATGTATGCGCAATAGTAATGCCCTCGCAGAGCCTTGAGCAGGCGGCTTTAGTCACTTCCTGCAGTAACGCAAAATCTCGAAAATAGTCATTGAGCGGTAGATTGCCCTTGGCCATTCGATGATCGTTCTTGAGCTTTAACTGCTCGTCAACCGCCGCTTCAATTCTGCTCCTAGAGCCCGGTAGACTGTTTTCCAGTTGATCCAGCACCTGGGAGTACTTCAGCGCAAAAATCATCTCGTGGCGATCTGCATTGGGCCAGTGGTAGTCAGCAATGTGTTCATCGAGATAAACCATAGCGCGCGGAATACCTAATCGCTCGGCCACACGCGGGGTAATTGCAGAGATGCCGTTTGCTTCAAGCGGATCGCCCTGGGTCAGGATCAATAGCGGCTTACTGGCTGGCTTGGACGCCCAGTGTTGTGCTAGACGCTCCGCAACCTGCATGGCAACCGGGGCTGGATCGCGCGAGTCGTACCCACCCATGCCTTCAATGACAACTGGATGATAATCTGTGAGTTTCAAACAATGACCTCTGAGCAGCCTTGGGGTGGATAATGAATTATACGCATCTCTGTAAGATGCAGACTTTGTCGCCTAAACGCCTTTTAATGAAGGTCGCAGAACCCTGAAGTGCATCAGCGCCAAACAATTGTCTTAATTCCGTACTCATCCCTGAGATCACAAAGTCTCTGGCTCATCATGTCTTCTGTAACTTGTGAGTGAGGCCACTTCTTTTTCATTTTACGAACACGCAATAACCACGACATAAAAAACTGGGGCAGAAAAACAAAGGTCAATTTTAACAGCGCTATAAACTGACCACCCAAAAGCTTCTCGCCTTCTTTAGTGAGTTTTTGTACGTCTTCATCATTGGCATAATCTCGTAGCTCTTGCATAGAAATATCAGTCCCAAATAGAATCCAAACTTTAAGGTCTAATTCACCCCAAACTGAGGTATCACACCCAAAAAGAACATGTGTTAGATCATGATCTTGAAAAGATTTACCCTTGGCAGCCGAAGACTTATGCACCTGGGGGGCGTTCGCATACAATTCTGCTAAGCCTTCTTTTAACGTTTGCGTAGAGTCTTGCTTTAGAAATTCCATAATCCCCCCTCGCTGTGTCTGACTGTTTGATAACTCACGATTAATAATTTTTTTTAAAAGTCGTTACAACATTTAATAATTGCTTCGTTTACTCCGGACGCCATTTCCATGTTCACAAAGCCATGAATGTATCCATCAAAGGAATGATGAAGCGTTTCAACTTTGAATCTTTTAAGCAACTCCGCATAAGCACCCCTTCACCTCTCAAAACGTCAAACCCTGCAAACCGCAGGCGGTTGCCCCGAAAGATCCTGCGAGTACAAAGGCGAAATTAAAACGTCTTTTGACGTATTTTGCTCTTCGAGATACTGCGCTCTAAACCAACATATACCCTCATTAGATAAGAATAAACCTTCAGCAAGTTCTTTTACTGAGTCATGGGAAGAGGCTAGATCGGCAAATGGATATATTAAAAATTGTGCTTTGAGGTAAGTTTTTGCTTTGTGCCCGCCTTCTTATAGAAATAGCGGCAGACAAGTTGCCCCCTGCACTGTCTCCGCCTACAGAGGTTCTTTCAGGATCTACACCTAGCGCCTCATGATTTGATTCCATCCCATCAAAAACTGTATCAGAATCATTCAAGGCGGCCGGATAAAGGTTTTCAGGTGCCACTTTGGCGCCCCCTCAACCTAACGCTTGAGGGGGTAAATTCTATTTATGCCTGTAACGATTACTGCTCAATCGTGTTGTGCAACTCTTCCACGGTATAGAGATTTCGAGACTCGCAGGTCGCTGCTGCGCCCCAAACTTCCATCACTTTGTTTCCGGCACCATCGGTAAAGAAGCTGCCAAATGACGTACCCATGGATGGAAAGCTCACCCATCCTGTCGTAAGAATAAATCTGCCCGCTTCCATATCATCAATAAATGGTGTGAAGATCCACTGCGCAATAGGATCTCCAGCGGCCTTCCCAACTTCCGCCACCATAGCGCCAACTTTGCGCACACCCGGGGATGCTTACCCCACTTCACAGAATGGGACGCCTAATATTGCTGTGTTTTACCAATGTGAACGAATGTTTTTAGATTTAGCCAGCAATGATGCTGAAACATTTAGCTTGTGAGCATGTTAACTTTATACTTTCGTGCGCGGTTGATGGAGAGCGTCATTGAAATTGAATAAAACAAACTTTTTGCACCTCTTGGGGTATTCATCGCTATTCACTAAGGCCTTATTTTCCTCATTTCAGCTCGCTTATGTGCAATCTTTAAGTGCACAAATGAAAATTCTCAAAACCAAAGGGTCATAGATCAGGCGCTGGCAAGTAATGTTGAACACCATTCTAAAAGAAAAGCTAGTCGTTATGCTGGGCTCCTGTGGCGACAGTGGCGACAGTGGCGACAGCGTCAGAGCGTCGCCCTTCAATGACTCAGGCTTAGGTACTGGTCCCCCCAACGCAGCCGGAGAACTCGGCACTCATCTTTTTATTCAGGAGTTTTTTTCATGGCATTGAGTAGCCAAGAAGGTTCATTGAACATGGGGCTACCCATTGCCTCTATCTCGGATGACAGGCGCTTGCTTTTTCCCACCTCACAGGACCTCGATCGCGCATGGAATCTAGGCATCTTCTATCTGAAGCTTCCTAGTAATATAGACCTCGACGGCGCTCGTCGGTTTGGCCGCGGCCTTATCGCCCCAGATAGCCCCTACCGTCAAATCCCAAAGTACGGGGAGTTAGAGGGATTTATAGCACTAGAAAACAATCAGCAAACCAAGCTGGCTCTCAGCCGTCAACACTGGGATGAGCACTATCCCGCAGAAATCGCTGAGTTTGGCCGCCAACTCGACAAAATTGGCATCATTATTCTCCGCGAGGTTTTGCGCCAATCAGGCATTCCTGAAACATTTTGGGAAAGGGCATCAGGCGGTTACTCCGCAGGAGCGGGAACGGCTTTTCTAAATTTCGTCCACTATGACACCCGCAATCCAGACCAGGGACTGCGACCCCACACAGACTACGGATTAATAACAATACTAGATATCACCGCCCCAGGGCTGCAGATCAAGGTGAACAACAAGTTCGAGGAGGTGCCGGTTCTTCCTGGTCATCTTGCGATCCATTTTGGCGAAGCGTTGAACTTCATCACCACCCACTCAGACCGAACCGTGGGCGCTATTGAGCACCTAGTTCTGAGCCAGAAATCTACCGATCCGGTCCGCCACGGGATAGTCTACTTTGCTAATCCCGACCTTGGTGGCGTGCTTTGGCAATTCGATGCGCAAGGAGGGGGCAAAGGCAGCTCGTCAGTGGCAGATCTTTTCGCACTGCTTGAAAAGAACCTCACCGAGCATCGCTAGCGTTCATTCACCCCATTAGCGACTACTTTGGATTCGCTGGGCCACTTGCTGTGCAGTGGGGGTACACCGGAGGTGAGGTCAGCGATGGGCTACGTTAAAAGCTGTTTCGTCTGGTCAAGAAATAACCAACACATAGGAAAATATCAGGTTAATCCTTTTATTGAAGATGACATCACATGGCCTAAGCAGCTCAAAGAAAAACAGTCTTACGTTCCTTTTGAAGTTTCTGAGGTAGTTTGGCTTAGAGCCGCTGCCATGAGTAAAGGAGAGATAACTCTAGTTAGGTTCATAGATATAGCGCAGTACACTGGTACGAGGCTTGCTAAGATAGCTCAAATATCTCAAGACTCAGTTGTAACCAAAAACAATGTTATGCGCTTACAAGTGAAGGAGGACGCTAAGACTGACGCATCCAGCAATAGGCTTGTACCTTTAGCATCAACTTTGAATCAGCGTGTGGATTTAGCTGCCATCCCAGCACCAAGTAAGGATGACGAAGGTCAGGCCGTTGGCAAACGCTTTGCAAGCTCAAGTCAAAGCTAGGCTTTGGCAGTCTTAAGGTTTTCCACAGTATCAGGCGGACAGCTACTACGGTCTTTGAACAAGCTGGTGTAAGTGAAGGCACTACGGCAGATATTGTTGGACATGAACAAGGAACTATTATCTATGGCCTACACTCTGGTGGTACATCTATAGATCAACGCAAGACTGCTGAAGGTGCCTTTGAGACACTAATGCTTCGGAAGAAAGTTGGAGCTTCTAACGAATAATAAAGCCGGCCCATCTAAATCCCCGGGGGCATCTACAGCCCTACGCTAATAATAGTAGTTTCTAGTGGTATCCATTAAAGGTGATTTAGAAAAGTAGGGTTCATCAGAATAGTTTTTGCACCTGGGACCTAGCGGGCGCTGCGCCCACCCAGTATTTGACTTAGGGTAGATTGAGATATCACGGCGCCATCTTTCGCTAGTGTATCTGCCAATTGGTCATCCGCGGTAAAGAGGTTAAAGAGAACAAGAGCGCCTTCGGGTCCACCCATTTCCATATGGACGTCACCCGGACCCTTGCTCGCATAGTCACCAGTTTTTCTAATGCGTCGACCAATTTCGCAACCGGTCTCGAGATTAATATCTATCACGTGGAGTTCACCTGACAGCACAGTAGAAGTAATATAGCCAGTATGCTTGTGGAAGTGGCAGTAAGCATTAGGTGCCCAGCGATACAACAGGTCAACGTGACCATCGTCTCTTGCTGAGAGCAGTGCAGCGGAGTAATCGATGGGATAATCGAACCTATCGCTACCAGTGAAGTGCTTCCATCTTAAATTGTCGTTTTCGATTAAATTCATCAGCTTTCCTCATATTACAGTCGACTATTTCTGTATAAATAATATCAAAACACCTACCTAAACGCATAGAAAGGCTTAGGCGGTACTTAAAGCCACCTCGGGGGGCCTCTATGGCCCTACCCTAATAATAGTAGTTATCAGTGGTCTACATTAGAGGTAGATTTTAGAAAAATAATTGATAGCCAATCTGACAGTTGAAACCCCTACTGCAGACACAGGTTTTATCTGCGCCGGTGCTACTTTTTCTTATTTTTCCATGTTCCTCCGTAGATATAGGAGTCCTCATGTTCGCTTTTGACCGACAAAAGACAGGATTCGCAAAGAAACCGCCAGTCAAATGAGGAGTATTTACATCTAAATAGAACCTCATAGCTGTGGTGGCATGCAGCACAATCCTTTTGCCTAGTTTTCAAACAATTGTGGCCGCAGAAGTCAAAAACGAACTTGTGATGTGATTCATTTTTTAACGATAGCTAGACAGAACAACTGAACCCAACAGCAATAACATGATCGTAGTTATCGGCGCCCACAGAAACCTCTCTGGCTTTGAAGGTGTAATCCAATTCAAAATGGTTGTCGCGGTTTGTAAGGCGGCGGCGGTAAGCGCTGTCCAAGGCGCCCAATATGGATAAAGGTCCGCAGCTGACGTGACGCTTGCAGCCATAAAAATCATTACTGGGATTGAAAACGCCGCCACGATTCGCCCAACAGGTGGCAGAACGCCAATGTGCCTACCCCCTTGCGTAAGGTGGCCCCATGGAGCCCCAACAATTAGACAGGCCTGCCAAATGACTACCAGAAAAACAAGGAAAGCGTAAAACCCAGCAGCTACCTCAAACAAACTCATAGTCCGCTTATTCCTGACTTGACGCTAATGTACTCATCGGCATAAAAAGCAACGTTGTAATATCTTTCCTCATATAGCAAACAATCCTTATAGTTCTTCTTCACACATTCTCTAGCTCGGTCTTGAGCCTTGGAGATCTCTTGAGGTGTCACGTCTTTGACTAGGATGTCTTTATTGTTTCTAGCGTTTTCATTGCCATTGGCTGCCCCAATGTTAGACCACATGTGCGCATAGACATTGTCTGGAATAACGCCTTGGCCATTGGCATGCATGAGGGCTAAATTGTTCTGAGCATCTCCATCTCCTTGCTCAGCCAACGGCTTCCACTCAGAAAATGCAGTAGAGTAATCACCAGCCTTGGCTGCAGCTAAACCTTTATCAAAGTCAGTAGCCCATGCAGTAGCGCAGGAGAAGATCAGCAGTGTAGCTATGTTTAAATTCTTCATAGTAGAAAGGATGGTTGCTTTTGAGATATGCAAAGACCATATCAAAACACCTATCTAAACGCACACAGAGGCTCATATAACCGAGCCGGCCCATCTAAAGCACCCCCGGAGGCATCTATACCTCTACACTAATAATAGTAGTTACCAGTGGTGTAGATTAGAACGTGCCCGTCAAGCTGCTCCTAGGGCCTGACTAATTCCCATGCTATCGTTTACTATTGAGCGACTGGTGTGGTGTGCTGTATTGGGCAGCAAAATTTGAAATGGAGGTAATGCTTTCCAATGCTAAAACGTCCGATTAACGTCCTGATCGCATTAATAGCGACTCTACTTACTTTCGTAGCAATAATGCCGTTGTTTGGATACGACCTCGTCATCCATAAACTTGCGTTACTCCCAACAGACCGGTACGCCAGTGACGTAACTCATTTAGTGCTAACAAGGTCTGCAGCATTTGGCACGCTCGCATTCTTTTGTATAAATTTTCTACGAAGGAAGCGTCCTTGGTCGTCAGTTGCTCCAATGTTGGTTTTTTGCAATTTCTTTCTTCTCTTTGGGCTGATCATGGTAGTGCAAGGAACGCTTTTTTCAGACGCAGAAGCAGAGAACGATTGGCGGTTATGGGGTCTATTGGGACTGATTGGCTTGCTGTCGACTGTGCTTTATCTGGAAAATAGAGCAGAATCCAATAGGATCTTCAAAGATCGGTGGTAGGGGCTCTAAGTCAAAATCCCGCTATAAGCATCATCAGAAAAACTATAATAAGAGAGAGATGAATGTGAATATTAAGATTAAAAGACTAACAGTCGCTACGTTATTCACGCTCTGCATTAGCTCAGCTATCGCGGAAAACCAAAATGCCACTATTGGCGATGTAGAGATGGCAGTCAGCAGCAACAGCCCAGCTTTTGAGGCAGTAAAGCAAAAACTTGGGAAATGGGAAGGTCAGATGACTCAATCCTTAGATGGAGCAGTGTTTGATGTTTCTTATGAGTACAAGCTCACCTCTGGCGGCAACACTATCACTGAAACTATTATTGAAGATGGCGTTGAAATGCTAAGCACCTATAGTGACGAAGACGGGAAATTAGTGGTGAAGCACTACTGTGCGCTTGGAACAGAGCCGGTGTTCAAAGTGAGCGGTATAAGCTCATCAAGCATGAGTATCAGTCTGGACGAAGCGAAAAATGATTTGCACACAGGGCATCACAGTTTCGTAACTGGAATGACATGGACTACAGATTCGCAAAACCCAAACTCAATGGTCTTTGAAAATTCGGTAAGCCTCGATGGAAAAATCACGACTAATAAAGCTACTCTAAAGCGCAGCATGTAAATATCCAAAGCACAGCGAAGAATGTGAAAGAGAGAGGTAGTAAAAACTGCCTCGTCCTAGATGCCTCATTCTTTTCGCCTTACCTATCTCTAAACCTCAAACGCCTGCCAACTCCTTATTAGTTTACAACTTCAAAACCTCACATTTATGAGCTTTCCTATATGTAGGTAGGTGGGGGTATGGTCACCTTCCCCGCTCTATAGGCTCTTGTACAAAGTGACTTGTCAATCATCATCCTCCAGCACCACAACCAGAGCCTCCTTCTCCTCACCTTTAACAGTCCAATCCATCCTAACGGCCCTAATGTCACCAGTATTTTTGAGTACATGCTGGAAAGCGCTAGCCAATATAAGTTCCATTGTTCGCTTTGCTGATACAGGAATAATTACTTCATCATGTACCGGTAACACTGATATGCCCAGATCAGTAGCCATGCGAACAACAGGCTGAATAATCGTGCTGTCTCAGTTTTGACTAACTCCTAGTGTTACTTAAAGTAATATATTTCGCTCACTTATTGTTACCTATGGTAACGTACTCCCACTAAACCAACTAAGGACAACACTATGAAATTATTTCCAATGGCGATGACAATTGCAGCGCTAACCTTCTCGGCTTCTACGATGGCCGGCGGGACAACTCAGGTTGCCCAAGAGCAGAATATGGATTCGGTGGTTAAGCAGCTAACGATGAGCTGCTACCGCAATCGCCAAGGCGACCGTTTGTTTGTTGGCGTAGCGGAAACCGTTCGTTTTTGCCAAAACGCAGCCAAAAAAGCCGTCTCAGCCGCCTCCGCGCAGAAAGGTTTAGAGCTGGCTAGCACACTGCAGCAACAGCAGAGCGAACGCCTCAACTAAAAAGCCTTTGGTGGTCTCTGCGCGATGGTTGAGTAGTACATCGTGCGGAGACCTTCATGGATTTAACCGTTGGTGAACAAACCACCATCGCTAGGCCTAAAATGGAAGACGCAGACTCTGTAACAAAATGCGCTGCTTTCGCTAACATTCCCGTGATTCAGCAATCACACGCAGCTATGTTGGCTCAAACTAAAGCTAGGCTGCCGTTGTTTAAGTAACTTGATTCACTTATCCCAAGCTGGCTACTGATTTGAGCTGCCAAGGCTACAACCATCGTCTCGTTTTCCTCTCCTTTAACATCCCATCCTCCCTAACGGTCCTAATGTCACCAATACTTTTGAGTACATGTTGGGCAGCCCTAGCCAACATAAGTTCAATTGCTCGCTTTGCTGATACAGGAATAATTACTTCATCATGTACAGGTAACACTGGTATACCTAGGTGAGCAGCCATGCGTACAACATGCTGGATAATTGTGTTGTCTATTAGCTGTAACTAACCCCATTGAGCAGTGGACACCACCGGTTCAAACATTGGATGCCTGAAATAGAGACGAAGAAGCCTAAGGCAGAGAGGCGCTGAAAATCATTGCGGAAAGAATCGAGATAGGCCTCTTTGACTCGCCACTGTTTGAATATTTAGCGTCGAACCTAAGAGCCTACCTGACCATGGTGTGCCGTTAGAGCGCGCGCTAGGCGTTGAACCTGACTTTAACCCTGGCGGAAGGCGCAAAAAGTATAACGATACCGAGGTAACCGCAGTTGATATTTTATTGCGCTATCACGCGGGCTTTAGCCTCGAGCAAGCGAACATTTGGATCGAAGAGCGAATTGAGGTAACGATGGCTGCCCAGCGCGTACGTTGAGGTGTGGTGTGGTGTGGTGTGGTGGGATTTAGAAGTCCATAAAGAAACTTTATTTAACCAACTGCAGCACCAGCTGCGGCCTAGCGTTAGCCTGAGCCAACATAGCGGTAGCTGTTTGCTGAAGCACCTGAGTCTTGGCAAAGGCTGCACTCTCAGTTGCAAAGTCAGCATCTTCGATTCTAGATCTAGCTGCGGTGGTTTGTTCGCTGATATTCATTAGGTTTGAGATTGTGTAGTTGATTCGATTTTGGGTGGCTCCGATTTTTGCTTGATTATCCAACAAAAGCTTATGAACGTGGTCGACCTTAGAAAGAGCGCCAGAAGCGTTACCTGAGAGGTCCAATCTCCAGAGGCTACCGCGGCCACCAAGTCTGAATTCATGGTTGCTAGGGTCCGTTGTATCAATAGTGCCAAATGCTGCGATAAGTTCTTTTCCAGCAGTTATAGGTTCGATTAACCCTCCACCGCCTGAAGTTATTGATATGGTCTGAGTAAAGGTGCCGTCACCGTTGATTTCAGGACTTGCGCCTACGCCTTGAACAAAGTAGCCCTGCCCATTAATCGTCACCATATCTGCGAAGGCGAAAGGGCCAACAGTTGACAGCCCTTTGACTTCGATTGTGCTGTCTCCAACGTTGTAGTCTTGGGTTGCCTGTCCGAAGACTGACCCGGAGTAAGCGGAGGTGGTGCCAAAATAAAGATCTAAACTTTGTCCTGAATTGGCCCCTAGCTGAAAAGTCTTCAACCCGCTAACCACCTCGCCATTGAATTCGGTCTTAGAACTTCGGTCAAATTCGCCTATAAGATTGCTAACCTCTGTCTGAAGGAACTCTATATCTTGTGCGGAATTTGTGTCGCTAGAAGCTTGGAGAGTAAGCTCTCGTATTCGCTGAAGAATATCTGTTTGATCTAAACCCACGGACTCGGCTACCGCAAGCATCGACAGAGCATCATTGGCATTCTTTACGGCCATGTTTAAACCACGCACCTGCGCCGTCATCCTGTCAGCAATAGCTGATCCCGCAACGTCATCTTGCGCCTTATTTATTTTAGACCCCGTCGCCAAACGCTCCATTACAGTAGTCGCTGCCTTGGTGTTTTCAAAGAGCATCCTCTGAGCGTTAAGAGCCGACAGGTTCGTGTTAACAATCACACGCGCCCCCAACTTAAACCATTAAACCGGCAAAATTTTGCCGCTATAGAGCCAATCGGTTGCCGTCTTGAGAACTTTAGCGCTTTGATATTGGCAAACCATGAAAAACTGGCGGCCCCTAAAATAGCTGTGCGGGCCTCTGTGTGCGTTTTAAGCAGGTATATCTCCACTAGTTTCTCTGTAAACCTCTAACTTACTGCTATATTCATGTGCCGGCCTGAGCTTGCTATGGTCTATGCATATCGCAAAGGCAGTCATCCTTTCAACTATGAAGAAATACGTTATCTCAGGATTGCTTTTGTTGCTGATGAGGAGCCGTGTGCGATGGTAAGTTTTCTTAAAAACTTTAGGTTTTTTTCTATAGCCGGATTCAGAAATACTTTCAATTTCAGTGGAAAAGCTGGCAAACAAGAGTTTTGGTTCTTCCTATTATTCTTTTTTGTCGCCTACACGATCGTTTGGATTTTAGATGAACTATTTTTTGCCAGCGTAGTTAATCTCCAAGATCTACCTATTGGTGAATTTCTACCTGGTGGATATATTGACCCTGAAGTTGGTGTCGCGGTACTTTTGTTTCGTCCGATAATGACGATTTCAACCCTGTCTGTCACTGTTAGGCGGCTGCATGATATGGGTAAGAGTGGCTGGTGGAGTAGTTTATGGATTTTACCTTTGCCAATACTGGGTTGGTTTTGGTTAATCCCCTGGTTGTTACGGCCAAGTCAAAGTGACTAGTTAGACCTCTTCTTCAAATCCACCTCTGCAGTATATTACAGGATTGCTTTTGTTGGCTTTTGCTGGCGGCACTGCAATTAATAGATAATAGGGAGTATCAATAATGCTTACTGCACTTATCTTATTCGGTTTCTTTGCAGGGTTAATTTTTCTTTTTGCTTACCTTTATCGTGCTCCAGATTTACGTCAGTTTGATACCCCTCGGGCAGCATTGCTTGCGGAGGAGCATGAGATTAGTGATGCCCATGACATTGTCGTTGCAATGATCGCTGATTTTGTCGCCGCATCGGATCCAAAACTCAGTACCCGAGATCAGCGCGCAAATATGGAAAATTTGATGACCGCCGATATAACTGCTGCTATCACGCAGGTAGATGTTGACGGTATCCCTGGAGAATGGGTTGTTGCTGAGGGTGCTGATGCTAATAAGAGATTACTTTATCTTCATGGCGGTGGATTTCGTTTCGGTAGTCCTAAGAGCCATCGTCATATCACCGACGAACTCTCCCGGCGCTCTGGTGTATCAGTCCTCGCCGTTGATTATCGCATGATGCCTGAACACAAAATCACTGCCTGTCATGAAGATGCCCGGACTGCTTATCGGTGGATATTGAACAATGGTCCGCAGGGTGCCTCAGATCTTGATAAGCTTTATGTTGCTGGTGACTCTGCAGGCGGCAACCTAACCCTGTCAGTTATTGCTTGGGCAAGAGATGAAGGTTTACATGCCGCGAATGCTGTCGTTACGTTTGCGCCATTAACCGATTTCACAATGACTAACCCTACATGGCGTTCAAATTTGGAAACTGACCCCTTTCTTGGCCCGTTTTTGCAGCATTTGAGAGGGCTGCCGCGTTGGGTAGTTGCCTTTGCTATTCGTTTACCGACAGGTAAACCGGTAAACCACCCCGAAATATCGCCACTGTTTGGCAACCTTGCTGACCTACCCCCTACACTGATACAAGTTAGTCGTGACGAGGTGTTATATGACGACGCGCAAAGATACGCTAATCGTGCAATTCACTTTGGGAGTCACGTACAGTTAGATGTTTGGCCTAAGTTAGTACACGTGTTTCAAGCCTTTGAGGAGATTCCTGAAAGTGGCGTGGCATTACAAAGAGCCGCAGACTTCATTGGTGCCAATTGAAGCGCCTTAAGCCTCCACTAGCACCCAGCAGCTACACATAACTCCCTGAAGCCTACGTTTTTCAAATCCATCTCTAACGTATGCCATTGGTAACTACTAATATTAGTGTAAGGCTGTAGAGGCCCCCGGTGGTGCTTTGGATGAGCCGCCCCTGCCAATAATTAAGCTACAGGCAACAGTCAGCAGATATTGGCCGGTTAAATCTATGGGATAAAAAGACAGTGATGTGGGTTAACCAAGCCCCAGGAACTACGCCCTGATGGGCGTTAATAGAAATGGCGGAGCAGACGCGTTTCGAAAAATGTCCTATCGGCGCACTGGGCCTCCGTGCGTGCAACCTGCACTCAATCTCTTTGCTTCGCCAGATTCGCCAGGGCGGCTTCGCCCATCTGCGGGTTTGTGCCCTTGATCATGTTCTCGGCACGCGCCCTGATCATCTCATCGAAGTGGTCGTGGGTCAGGATGTACAACCGATCAGCACGTATGGCGTCAAAAACGATCTCGGCAATCTCAGCCGGTTGCATACCCTGCCTGAGGACCTCTTGAAAAATTGCGATGCGCTGTTCGTCTTCCGTCGTCAGCGGTCGCGGTTCTTCGTCGTTGCCAAGATACGCCGGCCGGTTGCGGCCGCTGTTAATGATGTTGGTGTTGACAAAACCAGGGCAGAGTACGGAGCAACCAACTTTGGTATTCTCTGTCTTAAGGTCGACAGAGAGGTTTTCAGTAAGCGCAACCACGCCATGCTTCGTAACGGAATAAAGCGCGTTAGTGCTGCCGCCAATGATGCCGGCGATGGATGCAGTGTTGACGATGTGACAGGGCGTTTCCTGCGCGATCATCTGCGGCACGAACACACGCAGGCCGTAGATCACACTCCACAGATTGACGCCGAACACCCAGTCCCAATCCTTTTGAGTCGCGTTCCAGGAATTGCCGCCGCCGCCAACGCCTGCATTGTTGAAAAGCAGGTGCACGGCCCCAAAGTTTTCCACGGCTTCATCCCGAATCTTGAGCAGTTCGGACTCGATCGCCACGTTGGTGACGATAGGCAGCACCTGGTTGTTCGTGGTCGCCTGTAGTTCGGCCGCCGCCTTCTCCAACACCGCTTCTTCAATGTCTGCCATCACCACGTGCATACCTTCAGCGATGCACTTTTCGGTAAGAGCCTTGCCAATACCGCTTGCTGCTCCCGTGATCACGGCGACCTTACCCGCAAAATCCTTCATAAATTCCCCTTCAAAAAAATATCAAGTATAGCTGGCGCCGCTTGATAAGTCTGACAGCTTGTCCGCTGTGCACGCGCGCGCGCGGCCTACTTAAGCTGACAGCGAGATACTAAAAAATGGCGCAGCAAACGGGATTGGATATGGGCTTCACATCATTGATTAACTTCGATAAGACTTCAAAGCTATAACATGACGCCCCCATTTATGCCCCCTCAAGCTAACGCGTGAGGGGGTGAATTTTATTAAAGCCTACAATGATTACTGATCCATCGTATTGTGTAGCTCTTCTACCATATACAGATTCCGCGTATCGCAGGTAGCCGCTGCAGCCCATTCAGCCATAACCGCGTCACCGGCACCGCCTGTGAAGAAGTTCCCGAATGCAGAGCCCATTACTGGGAAGCTAGACCAACCAGTCATTAGGATAAAACGCCCTGCTTCCATATCGCCAGTAAACGGCGTAAAAATCCATTGAGCCACATCATTCCCAGCGGCTTTATCTACCTCCGCTACCATTGCGCCAACCTTGCGCACGTCATCCAAAGTCTTACCTTCGTTTAAAACGCAAGTCCAGGTCTCTACCGGATTTGGAGTAGCACTAGAGTGATCGTCAGCATGCACTGCAAAACTGACAGTAGAAGCGAGAAATATAGCCAATAATTTTTTCATAGTTATTTCCTTATTTTTATTGTTGTCAAAGGCCTTTTGCCCCCTAGAAACATACTCCAACATTGGTGAGCGATACAACGCTGTCCAAACAGGGAGCAGCGGCTTTCATTCATCTTTGGCTTCGCTCTCAGCAAACCCTTTTGCGAAATTCTTTTCTATTTTCTCTGGATTGAGCGGCCATCTCCTTTTGTATTTCAGGGCACGCCACTGGCCAAGGCGTTATTCAAGACGATGTCTTAGCGCACATGTGGTGGAATCTGGCGGCAGCCAGTGGCAATGAAATGGCAAATGAGCAAAGACATCCTAGTCAAAGACATGACACCTCAAGACATCTCCAAAGCTCAAGATCTAACTAGAGAATGTGTGAAGAAGAATTATAAGGATTGTTAGCTATATGCAGAGATACACCACAGGTTTGCTTTTGCTCGCTGTCCTTAGACGCTTGCCTTAGTCTTGGCCCATCGCCCATGTTTTGCTCGTATGACGCGCTCTTTCGAACTCGCTCATAGCCTCTAGCTCTGCCAACGACGGCTTAGAGGTATTAACCGCGGTTAACGACGCAACCTGCAGATGTAAAGTTTGGAGTTCATTCGTGGCATGTTCATCAACTGTCCATGATTCAGATGTTTGTGCTTTGGTATTCATTACTATTTTGCCTCTAGATTTCGACCTCTAAAGCCCACTTGTTGGAGCTTCGATTTGCATAGGCGTAAAAGATCAAGAAGCAAACTCAAAGCTCGCCACTTTGCATTACAGCCAACGGTTTAAAGGAAAGCGATTAGTGTGCCAACTTTAACCAAGTTCAACGATTGTCTAAGCCCTGCGGCAATAATGAAGCAGTTGCCATCAGTAAAGGGTGAGTGCGCAGCGAACTTCACGAGAGTTCCCTGCGCCAAATGTGAAGACTTCTCCGTTCTCCTACAACCTCATTCTCTTCAGTGCTGGATTTGTGCCACATTACTCAATCAACTGAAATAATGAAGGGCAGTAAGCCCTAAAACAGGACGTCAGCAACAATCTGGGTGCAAAAGGCGTCTTAACAATCACCAATATCGTGCGTAAGTGAAGCTACTGATTGTTATTCGTCCTGTTTTGGTGCGAAATGCCGCGTACGCGGGTGGTACTCAAAGATACCTGTTTCAAAACTATAGCTTCAGTCAATCCCGACCTCCTAAAACAACACTAAAGATCCTCACCGCGAACAGCAGCGTGATCGCTTCTGATTCTTGAGTCTCACTGGAAATGACTTGCTGTTGGGAAGCGAGTGGACTCCTGTGAGTTTTTTCAAATCCACCTCTAATGAATATCACTGGCTACTACTATTATTAGCGTAGGGCTTTAGATCCCCCCGTGGGTGCTTTAGATGCGCCGGCTTGTTTAGATGCTCATGACCTTCTGTATGCGTTTGGCGATGCAAACGTTTAATCGTTCAAAAAGATGAGCCATAACTTAGTGGCTCAGGCAGATCAGAAAAGCAACGGTATGAGCGTAATACAAGGGTAGGCTCTAGTTGAAAATGCGCGTGCAACCTAGGGTCACACGCGACTTGGTACTGCTTTAAAACCTAGTAGGATTCTGGGCGATTGCGCACTTCTTCAATTACTGCAGACTCGCCTTGGCAATCTGCATAGTTATGGTAGTCCTGACGATCCTTCCAACCGCCATTACTGAACCACTCCTGATGCTCCATCAGGCCAGCCACATCGGGATAAACTACTACGTGTGCGAACTCTCCGGGAGTGCTTGCTCCACCAATCAATGGGTAGAACGTAAACCAGCCGATATTTCCGATGCCTTCACCATACTGTGCTGCAATGGAACGATGCTTTGCTGTTAGTTGCTCTGAAGACACACCTTTCTTACGTGTACACCAATTCCAAGTGGTAATGCGGTTATCGTCAGCACGAATGGCATCCATATTCGCCCACTGTCTAAACAAGGAAGCCATCTTCACATCGCATTTCGCAAGGCTTTGCCATTCGGCATTGAGTTTTTGGCCTTCTGGAGTAGATATCCAAAGGTCCCATGCCTTGCCTGAGGTTTCATAATCAGAAGCTAATAACTCAAAAAAGTCATAGCCTACTGGGTCGTTGCTGCCGTTAGCATGGGTAAGTAATGGCGTACTGCGAACAAAGGTTACTTCTACGTCATTTTTCTTTGCCCAAGCAAAATACTTTTCATTATTGCGATTATATTGGGCCATGGTTTTGCCCGGTAACAAGCTACACAACTGCACTTGCACATTAAGGGGGGCCACAGTCGTGGCTTGTTCGTGGCCGTCGGCACTTACAAGTGCAGAGAGAAAAACCAACAGGCAGGCTGTTATTGCGGTACTCAGTTTAGAAATCATTTAATGCTCCTTACGGGTTCTATTTTTATTATTTTGATCCGAATATTCTTCGGATTACTCGCTTCAAGCAGTGAGGCATATCCACCTTAGTTCTAAGACAAACCCGCCTGCGTCTCAAGAGTGTCGCATAGTTCAGCTAAATTAGTATCGATATTATTTACATTTGTCTGTAACGCGGTGACGCCATGGGCGATATCCGGGTTATCTGCAAAGATATATCCTTACAAAGCGGAAGCTATGGAGTGAAAGTAACCGGCTACACCTATTTGCAAAGAAGTCCGAAGAATTCGCTTGAGATATATAGTTAAAACCGACTCTTTTCCTAAATCCACATCTAATGTACACCACCAGTAACTACTATTATCAGTGTAGGGCTGTAGATCCCCCCGGCGTGCCTTTTTAGATGGGGCAGCTTCGCTGTGTGTACGAGTAACATCAAGAAATGTCCCTAAACCCAGCTTCTTGCTTTCTGCTCGTGCACATGGCATTTTTTAATCCACGCGAGGCTTATTTCTTTGTGAACTAAATACGTCGATATCGAGGTTCTTAATGGGGCAAAAACAGTACGTGTATGAGGATTTAAATAACCTCGACGATGAATCCCTAGCTACTGTGCTATCCAACTGCCCCTATTGCTTACTAGCACTTGTTATGAAGGCAACGCCAGAGGCGATGAGAGAAAGAATGCTATGCCTTTTAGACGGAGACAAGAAACGATTGGTGTTACAAGACTTCCAGCAGCTAGATTTTGGCAAGCTTGACGTGGCAAGAGATTCCATCATTGCGGAAGTAGAAGCAGCGCAGCGTAGTATTATTAGAACTGCGAGAGTCCTTGTGGAGGACGGCCAAATTCAACTAGCAGGTCAATGA